>FWPV01003265.1_pt1 | contig 31993 bp, 23 predicted proteins | sample 2228371 | NCBI WGS metagenome assembly FWPV01 (sample SAMEA103939776, study PRJEB20133) | metagenome
TGCTTTCACGGTACGCCGGTGGTGCGCGCTGACGTTGAATCGTGGGCGGCGCCGAAGACACCTCCAGCTCACGCTGGAGGCTCTAGACATCGAAATCGAATACGTAGCCCCTCCCGGAGGGCCGCGCTGGAGGTTCGCCGGGCGGGCGATTTGACTTTCAAGGCCTCGTCTGCTAGGATTAGAGCGCGATTATTCGGGGGCCGGTGTCGTTGTCGCGGCGTTGAACGCTGCCTTGCGGCCCCATCTCCGTTAGCCCAATCGGTTCCGGAATCGTTAGTTATCCGGACGCGCGTTGTCGCACCCCATCCTCGCGGGTGCCGGCAGATTTTTCGGGCGGAGTACATGCGACGCATCGCTGTCGTCGCGCGGGCGGTGGTCTCTCGGTCCGCGGGGCGTGAGGATTCTCGATCGACGGTCTGCGATCCGGCTTGGTTCGCACTGCGGTCCTCGGCCGACGATGCAACGGACGGCCCTCCGCGAGGTGCGGCCCGACCGGCGACCGTCCGAGGTTTGGGGCGGGTCGGCCCCGGCTCGGTGAAAGGAAAGGTGGTGCCATGACGTTCATCCTGAAAGACTGCGCGCTCATCGCGCTGGCGAGCGGCCGGCACGCGACCAATCTGGGCGAGCTGAAGTCGATCCTCGGGTCCATTCCGGCCGACTCGATCTACCATCACTTCTGGGGCGGTCTTTTGCACCCCCGATTCGACGACCCGGAGTACCGCAACGATTTCGCGGTTTGGGTACACCGCGAGCTGCACGATCACGTCTTGGCCGAGCGCTTGGCGATCATCGACCCGGCGGAGTTCGACGACCTGGAAATGCTGCGGACCGCCTTGATCGACCTGATCGAGGAACGGATCGACGAGAAGGAACTGTTGAACTGGCTGCCCGCCGGCGCCCCGTTCCACTTTCTGCGATCGCGGATCGTGGTCTTCGATTCCGGCATGCGCGCGGAGACGCCGGAGGATTTGTACCGGCTCCTGCCGCGGCTCTCGTCCGGTTGCATCTTCTATCACTGTATCGACGCGCGGCGGAGGAATTCCGATCATACGGATGATTTCTCGGTTTGGTTGCGCGATTTCGGCGAGCCGTGCGCCGCGCTTTGCGACCGCTTGGCCGAAATCGACCCCTATTTCGGCGGCCTGACGGAGTTGCGGGGTCAGATCGAGGAGGTCTTTGCGAGCATTTACGGAGGTGCCGCCTGATGAGCAGCTTGCTGGAACGCTACAGCGAAACCGCGGGGCCGGACGCCGTCGAGCAGTTGCGGCAACTGGCCGCACCCCTCAGGGGCTGCCGCATCGTGCACGTCAATTCCACGCGGACGGGCGGCGGCGTGGCCGAAATCCTGAACCAATTGGTCCCGTTGCTGACCGAGCTGGGTCTGGCCGTGGAGTGGCATGTCATCGAGGGCACGCCCACCTTCTTTTCGTGCACCAAGAAGTTTCACAACTGCCTGCAAGGCGGAGGCGAGCCGCCCACCCCCCATGAATTGCACGAGTACGAGCGCGTCAACGGCGCGAACGCCGAGCGGCTGCACGACGTGCTCCGCGCGGCGGACTTGGTGGTGATTCACGACCCCCAGCCCGCGCCGCTCTTGCAGTTCACGCCCGACCGCAAAGGCCGCTGGATCTGGCGCTGCCACATCGACGCCGGCCGGCCGGTCCGCGTGGTGTGGCAATATCTGCGGCGATTCTTACGGGATTACGATGCGAGCGTCTTTTCGCTGGCCGATTTTGCGCGGGCCTTGCCGCACCCTCAATACCTCATCGCCCCCGCCATCGACCCCTTCAGTCCCAAGAATTGCGAGTTGTCGGACGCATTCATCGCCGACGTGCTGAGCGATTTCGGCCTCGACCCGGAGCGTCCGCTTCTGCTCCAGGTGTCGCGGTTCGATCGTTTCAAGGATCCAGTGGGAGTGATCCAGGCGTTTCGCATGGTCAAACCGTTCTTTCCCAAGGCGCAGTTGGTATTGGCGGGGGGGAGCGCCGCCGACGACCCGGAAGGAGCGGCGGTCCTGGCGGAGGTCCGCGCGGCCGCCGAGAGCGAAGCGGGATCCGTCATGATCCTGGAACTGCCGCCCGACGCACACCGCATCATCAACGCCCTGCAACGCGCCGCCCAAATCGTGATCCAAAAGTCGACCCGGGAAGGTTTCGGCTTGACCGTGGCGGAGGCCCTGTGGAAAGGCAAACCGGTCATCGGCGGCAATACCGGAGGGATTCGCCTGCAAGTGGTCAATTATCACACGGGCTTCTTGGTCAACAGCCCGGAGGGCGCGGCCATGCGGATTCGCTACCTCCTCCGAAACCCCGAGGTCGCGGCGCGGATGGGCGAAGTGGGGCGCCGCCACGTGCGGGAAAACTTTCTCATGTCGCGATTGGCCCGCGAGCATCTGACCTTGATGAACTTCCTGCTCCATCGCGATTCGGAACGCATCGACATGACGCAATGGAATTCTTGAAGCCGGATATCCGCCCGGAGACTTACCTCGCCCGCTTGGCCGCGGGGGCGCGCGGCGTCCTGCTGTGCGACTACGACGGGACGCTGGCCCCGTTTCGCGACGTCCCCGCCGAGGCCGTGCCGTATCCCTGGGTGCCCTCCCTGTTGGAGGCGATTTCCGCGGCCGGCACGCGGGTGGTGCTGGTGACGGGCCGGGCGGCCGACGACTTGGCGGCGGTCTTCCCCGCGAAGGGGCTGGAAATCTGGGCCTCGCACGGGCGCGAGCGCCGATTCCCAAGCGGCCGGGCGAGCGTGCTGCCCGTCGCACCGGCCGCCGAGTGCGCCCTGAACGATGTGCACGAACGGCTCCTCGCCGCGCTGCCCGCCGCCCGCTGCGAGCGCAAGCCGGGAGCGTTGGCCGTGCACGTCCGCGGTCTGTCTCCCGAGCAGGTCGCGCGCACGGAGCGCCAAGTGCGCCGCCTCGCGGCGACGCCCCAGGCCGAACCGCTTCAACTGCTCCCCTTCAACGGCGGTTGGGAGTTCCGAGCCGCGGGCGCCGATAAGGGTCGCGCCGTCAGAACCATTCTGGAGGAAGAGCGCGAGGGCGAGCCGGTCGTCGCCTATCTGGGCGATGATCGGACCGACGAGGACGCCTTCTCCGCGCTCGGTCCGCGGGGATTGAAAGTGTTGGTTTCGGCCGAGGCTAGACCCACCTCCGCCGACCTTCGCCTGAACGGCGAGGAGGAAGTGCGGGAGTTCCTCGCGCAATGGTTGCAGAGTGCAAAGGAGGGTTGCCATGCAGGATAACCGCCGATCCCGCTTATTGATTGTTTCCAATCGACTGCCCCTGAAAGTGGCGCCCGGCGCCGACGGCAAGGCCGTCGTCGAGCCGGGTTCCGGCGGCCTGGTGACCGCCCTGGCCCCGGTCCTCCGCAATCGCGGCGGGACGTGGATCGGCTGGCCGGGCGTGAACGCGGAACAATCGCCCGATAACCTGCCCGAGCTGATGGAACAGGCCGGCGACAAGCTGGGCTACCGCATCCGGCCGGTCTCCCTCACGAGGAAGGAGGTCAAGCTCTTCTACGAGGGCTTCTCCAACGAGGTCTTATGGCCCATCTTCCATGACTTTCCCAGCCTGGCCGAATTCGATCCCGCCTATTGGGAGGCCTATCGCGCCGTGAATCGTAAGTATGCCGAGGCCATCGCCGAGCACAGCCGTCCGGGAGACTTCATCTGGATTCACGACTATCAACTGATGCTGGTGGCCGATGAATGCCGCAAGTTGGGAGTGGACGGTTTTTTCTCCTTTTTCCTCCATATCCCGTTTCCCGCGTTGGGGATGTTCTTGAAAATCCCCTGGCGAACGGAGATTCTGCGCGGGTTGTTGGCCTACGATCTGCTCGGCGTTCAGACCGCCTGGGACCGACGCAACCTGATGGACTGCGTGCGAAGCCTCATTCCGGAGGTCGTGTGGCGCGGCAGGGGGCGCGTGGCCTCGACCTCGTTGGAGGGCCGCGACGTGCGGATCGGCGACTTTCCCATCTCCATCGACTACCGCGGATTCATGCGGCAGGCCAAGAGCGAGCCGGTGTTGCGAGCGGTCCGCGCCATCCGCAAGAATCTGGCGGGACGCACCGTGATCCTCGGCGTCGATCGCCTGGACTACACCAAGGGCATCTTGTATCGCCTGGCGGCGTTCCATGAAGCCTTGATCCGTTATCCCGAGCTGCGCGAAAAGACCACCTTGGTGCAGGTCGCCGTCCCCAGCCGAACCGGCGTTCCCCAATACAAACGGCTCCGCGCCCGGATCGAACGCTTGGTGGGCCGGATCAACGGCCAATTCACACGCCCCGGCTGGATCCCCGTGCATTACATTTTCCGATCCTTGTCTCGGGAAGAGCTGCTGGGTTACTACCGGGCGGCGGACATCGCCCTGGTCACGCCCCTCAAGGACGGTATGAACCTCATCGCCAAAGAGTACTGCGTCACGAACGTGGACAATGACGGCGTGCTGATTCTGAGCGAATTCGCGGGGGCCGCCTCGCAGCTTCAGATCGGCGCCTTGCTGGTGAATCCCTTCGACGTGATCGGGACGGCCGACAGCATCTATCGCGCCTGCAAGATGCCCGCCAACGAACGCAAATCTCGGATGCGCAAGATGCGTGCCGCGATTCGTAAGCAAGACGTCTTTTGGTGGGTGGATTCTTTCCTCCGCAGCGCCATCGCCAAGGACTTGAGCGAATTCCCATCCCTGGACGAATACTCGCCGCTCATCCCCGCCGAGGCCGTCGAAACCTGACGGCCCGGCCTGTTCGCGCGGTGCTTCCGCCGCCGGGCGACGGGGCGACCCGGGTTATCCGCCGTTCGCGCGATTGGCGGTCGGCACTTGCGGCCGCTACAATGGCCGGCGCAATGCACCGGCCGCCGCCTGCCGCTTGGGGCGTTCCGGGAAAAGGGCGCGGCGCCGGCCGTCGTCGATGGATGCCGCCCCGCTTCAGCCGTGAGGAAAAACCGATGCCGCGGTTCGCTTTGGTTCGCCGTCCGTTCGTCCTTGCGATCGACTCCCGCCGCCGAGATTTCCCCACGGCAGGCCCTTTTGGGGACAAGCGACGAAGCCCGCGCTCGCCCTTGCGATGGACTCTCCGTCTCTTGCCGCTCGCCTTGGCGGCCGCGCCGTGGGCGCCGACCGCCGCACGCGCCGCCGAGCCAAGGCCGGTCCTGGAGCTGGCTTGGTCGCGCGAGTCGGTTCGGGCCTACGAAAAGATCGAAGCGGAGGTCCGCTGCGACCGCGAATATGCCCGGCCGTTCGACCCGCGGCATGTGGCCCTGGACGTGCTTCTGGTCGATCCCGACGGCAAGACGGTCGTGCTCCCCGCCTTCTGGATGCAGCCCTTCGAGCGGCGGACGATCGGGCGCGACGACTGGTTCCATCCCGTGGGCAAGGCGGGTTGGTTCGTCCGATTCGCCCCGCAACGGGAAGGGGTCTATCGGGCCAAGGCCGTCTTGCGAGACGCCGCCGGCGAAATCACTTCGGCCGAAACCGCGTTCCGCTGCGAGGGCACGGCCGGCCGCGGCTTTCTTCGGGTTTCTCCCCGCAATCCCCGCTTTCTGGCCTGGGACGACGGTACGCCCTTTTTCCCCGTCGGCCAAAACTTGGCGTTTATCGGCAACGGGCAGTATTTCAACCTCAGCCGCGCGGAAGAGGCCTTCGCCAAGCTCGCGGGTAACGGGGCCGACTTCCTCAGGGTCTGGACCTGTTGCGAGGATTGGGCCTTGTGCGTGGAGGGCCGCAAGAGCGCCTGGGCGCGAACGTGGAACTGGAATCCTCCCATCGTCGATTTGCCGGAAGGAACGGCTCCCCCGCCCGGCTCCCCCGCCGCCGGCGAGCTTGCTCCGCGGAAAGTCGTGCAGTGGCAGGGCGGCCGCCCGCTCCGCCCGGAGCCTCCGCATCGCGTCGCCGTTCGGCCGAACGTCGAGTATCGCCTGGAATTGGTTTTCCTGGTGCGGTCCCCAGGCCGGTTTCGCGGCCGATGCCTGGGGCGGGAGTTCACCGCCGAACTGTCGGCCGACGCGGTCGGCCGCTGGACGACGCTGAGTTTCCCCCTTCGCGCGGGCGGCGATGCCTGGTGGCTCGGACCGATCGAGTTGCAATGGGACGTGGAAGGAACCGTTCATTTGTACCGATTGGAACTGCGAGAGGCGGCCGGCGGGCCCAATCTCCTCCCGGAGGCCGATCCCAACTTGCCCGTGCTCGGCTGGTATCATCCTCTCGACTGCGCCCAGCTCGATCACCTCGTGCAGGCGGCGGAAACGTCGGGGATCGTGTTGCAATTGTGCCTGCTCACGCGCGACCTTTACATGCACCAGCTGAAGGACGCGAGCGACCCCGCCTACGACGCCGCCGTCGCCGACGCCCAACGACTGATGCGCTACGCGGTGGCACGCTGGGGGTATTCGCCGGCCGTCGGGGTGTGGGAGTATTGGAACGAAATGGATCCGGGCTTGCCCACCGATCGCTTCTATCGGGAATTGGGCGCCTATCTGGAGGCGACGGACCCCTACCGCCGGCTTCGCGCCACGAGCACCTGGGGGCCTTCGCCCAAGGATTGCCGCCATCCTTCCTTGGACATGGCTCAGGTGCATTACTACTTCCGCCCGACGGACCGTGGCCGCATCGCCGATATCATCGCCGCCGTCGTGGATCGCACGGCCTTTCTCCGCGAGCACGCGCCCGAGAAACCGGCGCTGATTGCCGAGTTCGGCCTGGCCGACGATCGCTGGGGTGAAGACCCCGATATGCGACGCGACGAACGGCTGCTGCATTTCCGCCAATCGCTTTGGGCTTCCGTGCTGTCCGGAACTTCCGGGACGGTCCTCTTCTGGTGGTGGGATCGATTGGACCGGATGGACGCCTACCCGCACTACCGGCCGGTCTCGCGATTCGCGCAAGGCATCCCCTGGACCGACCCCGGCCTGCAATCGCTCTCGATTCCGCTGCCGGGGCAAGGCGTGCGAGTCTTGGGCCTGCGGACCGATCGGGCGGCCTATCTGTGGATGGTTCGCGACGGCGCGACGTGGTCGGCTCGGCAGCGTGGCGAACCCCCGCCCGAGGCGAAGGCCGCCGCCGTCAGCGGGCTGTCTTTGCCGGCCGGGCGCTACCGCGTCCGCTGGTGGGATACCCGAACGGGGGAAGTGTTTCAGGAGGTTCCGTGGTCCCCGGCCGTTTCGGATGCCGTCCTCGCGACGCCGCCTTTCGCGGAGGACCTGGCCGCCGAGATCCTGCCCGTGGATGCCGCGCCGTGAACCGCCGCATCGACGCGTGGAGACCCTCGGTGAACGGCTCGGATGAACGCGCCGACCTGCGCCTCAGCCATCGCCGGCTCACCCCGGCGGCTCGGGAAGCGAAAACGCAGGAGCGTGGGGCCGCGGCCTAAGATGGAGGCACGGGTCCCGGCTTCAGCGTCGCAGCCGGGCCGCAACGAGGCTCAGCAGGTAGGCCCCTCCGGCCGCCAGCACGATGGCCGCCTCGGGACTGACCTGAGTGCCGTACACGGCGACCCGCGGCAAGGTGGCCAGCACGCAGCACAGCAACGTGCTGCCGGCGATCAGACGCCCCATGCCGGTGACGTGCCGCGCCACGGCGGCGGCGGGCAGGCACAGCAAGGCGATCACCAGAATCAGCCCCACCACTTGCGTCAGGCAGATCACCGTCAGCGCCATCAAACAGAGGAGCACGAGATTGACGCGGGAGACGGGCACGTTTTGCAGTCGCGCTGTTTGTGGATCGAGGCAGACCGCCAAGAATTGTTTGTGGAACAGCAGAACGACCACGAGGATCACGACGTCCAGCCCCGCCATCCAGATCACGTGCGACCAGGGGACGACGGCGAGATTGCCGAAGAGATAGCTCATCAATTCGCCTTGGTAGCCGGGCGTGAACTTGATGAGCAGGACGCCGGCGGCCATGCCCACCGCCCAGAGCGCGCCGATGATCGTGTCGCTCTGCTCTTTGGCCCGCTCGGTGATCCCGTTGATAATCACGGCCGCCAAGAGGGCCGCCGCCGTGGCCCCGTGCAACGGTTCCATCCATCCACAGTACTGAGGGAAAGCATGGGCGAGAAAGAACGCCGCTCCCACCCCGCCCACCGCAATGTGCGCCAGGGCGCCGCCCAGGAACACGATGCGCCGCGTGACGACATACGGGCCGATGATGCCGCAGGCGGACCCCGCCAGCAGACCGGCGATCAATCCGCTCATCAGGAATGGGTTCACGGACATGTCCCGGAAGAAATCGATCACGAAATCGTTCCTCCCGCTTCGGCATTCCCCGGGGCCGGCGGCGCGCGTCTCGCTTCAGGCTGATCCGGCCCATGCACGGGGCATGCGCCCTCGGCGTGTTCCGCCGCGGGCAGGCATCCCTGGTCGCAACCGGGATCGTTGAGGGGGCAGCAGTCCGCGTGCCGCATCAACCGGACGTGATCGTGATACAGACCGAAGAACAGCTCGCGGCTCACGTCGTCCACGGCATGGACGCTCAGGCGCCGGTTGAGGCACGCCACCCGCTTCAAGTGCCGCGAGACGAAGCCGATGTCGTGACTGACGACGACGATCGGCAATTGCCGGTTCAGTTGGTGCAACAGATCGGTGAGATTGCGTTCCACGGCGGGATCGATCCCCGCGGTCGGCTCGTCCAAAAGCAGCAGCCGCGGCTGGGTGACCAAGGCCCGGGCGATAAGAACCCGTTGCCGCTGTCCGCCCGAGAGCGTGCCCAACCGCCGGCCGGCCAAATCCGCCACGCCCGTCTGCCGCAGCGCCTCCAAGGCCGCCTCGCGATCCGCCCGAGCGTAGCGAAATCCCCAACGCGCGTGCGAGATGCGACCCGCCAGGACCACGTCGAGCACGCAGGCGGGGACCGAGGTGTCGATGCGGGCATGTTGCGGCACGTAGCCGATCCAATTCCGCACGGCGGCCGGCGGACGCCCGAAGACGGTGACGCAGCCGGATTGCGGCTCCAGCAATCCCAACAGCACTTTTAAGAGCGTCGTCTTGCCGGCCCCGTTCGGCCCGATGATGCCCAGGAAATCGTCGCGGTAAATCTCCAGGGAGACGTCCTCGAGCACGGGGATCCGCGATCCGCCGTCCTCGGCCGGGTAGGCGAAATACACATGCTCCAGCCGCACGATCGCCGCGCGATCGTCCCGCACTTCCGTCGTCGCCGGAACGGCCGGTTTGTTTTCTTCGAAGGGCACGGCGAGCCTGCTGAGAACTTGAGACGAACGAGCGTGCCGAGGAAGCGCGGCGCCCGTCTCCGCGGACCGGCACCGAAAGCCCGTCGCACACCGGCACCCGAGCACGTCTCGACCGCGATGTGGGCCGGCGGGCGGAAAGCGACGCCGCCTCCCCTATTCTCCCCCACTTCCTCCACGATAGGCCGACACGAGAAGATCGGCAAGGCGACGGACTTCGGCGACGGGGTCGGGAGCCAGCGGGTCAGCCTCCTCCATTCGGAGTCCCGCCGTTTGAGCCACCGCCTCCGCCGCTCGCGACGAGATTTGCGGCTGCGTGAGAATCAGCTTGACGGCGGTCTCGGCGGCCGACTGCTGCAATTCGGAAAGCTCGCGGTCGGTCGGCTCCTTGCCGTCCTTCTCGATCGCGACTTGGTGCAGTTCGTAGTCGGCGGCGAAGCATTCCCAAGCCGGGTGATAGACGAAAAACGTCTGCCCGCGGAGGGGCGCCAGCTTGGCCCTCAATTCGGCGTCCAGGGCATCCAGCTCGGAGCTTACCGCCGCCAAGCCGGCCCGATAGACCTCGCCCCCCGCCGGGTCGATTTCCTCGAGCACCCCGGCTACCGTCTCGGCCTGGGCCTTGAGCAACCGAGGGCTGAGCCAAATATGGGACGGCTCGTCATGGGCGTGTTCGTGATCGTGTTCGTGACCATGTCCGTGATCGTGTCCGTGATCGTGTCCGGCAGCGTGTTCATCGTGGTCGTGCGTTGCCTCGTGCCCCTCCCCGATCGCGATCAGACCGCGCCGCGCCAGGTCCTGCCGCAAGTCCACGACCCTCGCATTGCCGTTTCGCAAGACCGCGCGGCAGGCGGGGCTTTGCTCGAAGGGCATGCCCACGGCAAAGAAGACGCGCGACCGGGCAAGCCGGGTCACGTCGGCATCACTGATCTGAAACGTGTGCGGGTCCGAACCGCCCGAAATCATGACTTCCACGTGAACCCGATCGCCGCCGATCCGTCGCACCAGCCACGCCTGCGGGGCCAAGCTGACGGCCACGACCACGCCCTGCGATGCGCCGACCGGCTCCGCCTTGCGGCAACCGGTAAACAATTGCGCCGCCAGCAGGGCGGCCAAGACAGCCGCCGCGCTACGAACCGGGCGACCACGAACGGAACCATCGACGGGATCTCGTCTTGAGGTGACGAGGTGCGGAAAGAGGCTCAACGGCATCGCGTAACGTCCTCGCGACAAAGGGGGATCGGGAGAGACCAAAACAGCCATTGTAAAGATGTACGCTTCGCGGTTCGATACCCGCGGAGCATTCCACGACTTTCGCCGGCTTCGCCGCCTACTGTTTCCTCAAATGGCTAATGTGAAAGGATTTATGGATTTGAGAATCGTGCCTGTAGCGCATTCTTTTTGCGTCGGTTGTCCGGAAGGAATCCGCACGTTGCGTTCTCGGAGCGAGAGCACCGGCGGCGGCAGGCGTTCCTATCCGGTCCCGTTGCCGGGCGACCGCTTATTTATCACAATATTAGTAGGGATTTTAGCGCTTGCCTTTTACCTTGAGCTTGGTATCTTTTGTTTTAGAAATGGCAATTACGCCTGACGAAAACTTTCCGTGGTCGAAGGAGAATGGATCGATGGCAAAACTCGCCGGCTCGTTTGCCCTGATTATGGGTGCCGTGGGATTGGCTTACTTGGCCTCGGGCCAAGGTTCCGCCGGGTCCACTTGCCCCGCGTCCGGTTGCGGCGGTGAAAAGACGGTCGCCGCCCAAACGACATCCTACGAAGGCTGCTGCCCCGGCAAGAAGGGGACTGAGGCTCAAACGGTTTCCGCATCGTCGGAATCCCCCTGTTGCGATTCCGAAGCCGCCTGTTGTGCCGAAGGTCAGGCTTGCTGTGCTGAAGGCAAGGCGTGCTGCGCCGACAAGTCCTGCTGCGAGGGTGCCGCTTGCCCCGTGAGCGACACCGCTTGCCCGAAAGAGGGTTGCGGCGGCAAGGGTGGCGAAAAGCAGGCCGACTCCTCCGCCGAAGGCACTCCGGTTCAGCCGGTTTCCTACTCCGCTCCGGATGGTAAAAAGGAAGGCAAGGCCAAGAAGCCGGATCTCACTTGCCCCGTGATGGGCGGCAAGGTCAATCCGGAAGTCTCGGCAGAATACAAGGGCGGCAAGGTCGCGTTCTGCTGCCCGGACTGCATTCCGGAATTCAAGGAACACACGGCCAAGTATGCCGCCAAGGCCAACGCCCAGTTGGTGAGCACCAAGCAGTATGTGCAAAAGGCCTGCCCGCTGACGGGCCGTCCTGTTGCGGAAGGCAAGAGCGTCAACTTGGGCGGCATCCCGGTGGGCGTATGCTGCGGCGGTTGCCAAGGCAAGATCGAGAAGGCTGAGAATGACGACGCCCGGCTGGCCTTGGTCTTCAGCGACGCGGCCTTCGAAAAGGGCTTCGCCAAGCGGGAAAAGCCCGCGGAAAAGAAGACTGAAAAGGCCGAATGAGGCCGATTGAGACACTGAACCTCGCGAGAGGTTGATACCCGATCCCCTTTGTCCCTCCCGGAAGCGGCCGCGTCCCGAATGGATTGTTTGGGGCGCGGCTCATTTTTTGCGCTCGCACGGCTTGGGGCGAGGCCCCAGCTCATCCGCCGAACAATTGTGTGTAATGCGTGCCGACCCGACCGACGCCTACCCGCTTGTGGTTCCCCAGCATGTTTTTGTGATGGCCGGGGCTGTGAAACCACCCTTCGTTGACGGCGTTGCCGTCCGCATAGCCCGCCGCGATGTTCTCCGCGGAGGCCGTGGTGCCGAAGAGTTTGGCGCGATCCCACGGGCTGGTCTTGCCGGGGACCGGAGACTCGTGCGAGAAAAAGCCGAGCGTCTTCATGTCGTTGGAATGGTCGCGAGCGGCCGCACACAGCCGCAGATCGATTGCCAGGGGAGGAAGTCCGAGCAACGTTCGGGTGAGGTTGAGCGCGGTGATCGCCCGGGCCTCTTGCTCGTCGATGCGGCTTGCCAAGCGAGCATTGGCGGCAAGGATGTCCCGGGTGAGCGGCGGCATGGGAGCGGCCAATCCCGCTGCCAGCATTTCCTCGCCGAGCAGGAATTTTTCGAAGGAAGGCGGTTCTTCCGGTCGCTCTTCCTTGGGGGCCGCCTCCCATAGCGACCGCAGGCACCGTTCCCAAAGCCCGCCCAAGTCGGATAGCTTCTCGCGCTCCCTGGGGATGGCGGGCAGCGACGCGCGAACGTCGTCCGGCGCGATCAGCAGCAGCTCCCGCAATCTCTGCATGGCCGGATCGGCCGTGCGGCGAATCAGATCACCGCTGAAGTCGGGCCGTTGTTGCAGGCCGAGCACGAGGGCGCGCAGGGCGGCCACCTCTTCCATCGGCGTTTTCTTCGCCTTTTTTCCTGCCAACTGAACCGCTTGGCGATAGAACAGTTCGTGGTATCGCCGTACTTGCGGCCCCAATTCCCGTTCGATGACTCCCAGGACGGCCTCGGCCGCCGCCGGTCCCCGCGCCACGGCTTCTTCCACCAAGCGGCGGCGCTCGTCGGGATCGCCTTTGGCCGCGCGAAATCGGGCCTGAAAAGCCGCCGACTCCCGCGACGTGAACGCGTCGCTCGGCGGCTCCGCCCAAATGGGCGCCGGACCGAGACACGGACCCGCCGCGAGCACGAACACCAGCGCGGTGGAAACTCGCAGGAGCGTCCTTCGGATGGGGCGGCGTTGCGCCCGCCTCTTGCCCGGTTGATGAGCTGCCGCACATGCCGCGATAATGGAGTTTCCCGAGGGGGGAATGCGACGCATGTCCAAGGAACCTCTTCGTCGGCGTGGAAGAGAGGTCGTTTCCCGCGGAGGTCTCGGGCAACGGGACCTCGCAACGCCGGAACCTCCCCGAACACCGTGACTCGACTGGAAACAAACGCAGTGGGAGCGACTCCATGAAGGATACCATCTTCAGCTTGGCGGGGAAAACGGCGCTCATCACGGGTGCCAGCCGCGGCATCGGCAAGGCCATGGCCGAGGTGTTCGCCCAGGCCGGGGCCGAACTCTTCATTTGCAGCCGCAAGGAAGAGTCCATCCGTACCGCCGCGGAAGACATCCATCGCAAGACCGGCAGCCGCGTGGAAGCGACGGCCGCCGACATGGCGCGGCGCGAAGATGTGGATCGCCTGGCCGCCGAGTCGCTGCAACGCATGGGGAAGGTCGATATCCTCATCAACAATGCCGGCTGGAATATCCCCCAGGCCATCGACGAAATCAAGGACCAGGATTGGGACTACCTGGTGGAGTTGAATCTTACCAGTGTGATGCGTCTGACCCGGGCCTTGGTGCCTCCGATGAAGGAGCGGCGCTGGGGGCGGGTGATTCACATCTCTTCCATCATGGGTCGCGCCAGCACGGCCAAGCGGAATGCTTACTCGGCCACGAAGGCGGCCCTGATCGGGATGGCGCAGGCGTCGGCCCTGGATCTGGGGCCGTACAACATCACGGTCAACTGCATTGCGCCGGGCCCCATCGCCACCGAAATGCCGATGTCGCTCCTCAGCCCCGAACAGCAGGCGCAACTGGGAGGGCGTACCGCCTTGGGTCGCTGGGGACAACCCGAGGAAATCGCCTGGCCCGCGCTGCTCCTCGCCAGTGAGGCGGGGCGGTACATCACGGGCGAGGTGATTACGGTGGACGGCGGCTGTCTCGCCCGCATCTTCTGACGCCGCCGCGAACCGGCCATGTTCGTCGCCGTGCCTTGCATGCCGCCGGCCGTCGGTGGCGAGTAGCGCCGAGTGTTGACGGGCGGCAGCGCCGCGGTATCACGATGCGGCAACGCACGCGCACCGGCGTAACTTGGTGGAATCAACGGCCCGACCTGCCGGCGCGGAGGCGACGGCCTCTTACTTCTCCAGCGTGACGTTCCAGTAGGCCTCGCTGACGAAGCGCGTCCAGCTTTCCACGCGGATTTCCCGGGCGGCGTAAAACGGCCGCCATTTCGGCCGGACCGGCTTGCGGCGGAGTCTCATGCCGGCCTCCTCGGGCGTGCGGGAGCCTTTGCGGCGGTTGCACTCGGTGCAGGCCAGCACGCAATTCTCCCACGTCGATTCCCCGCCCTTGGAACGCGGAATGACGTGATCGATGGTGAGCAATTCGCCGGCCACCTGCCGGCCGCAATACTGGCACGTGTTGTGGTCACGCTTGAACAGGTTGCGGCGGCTGAAGGGCACGCTGTGGAACGGAACCCGATCGAAATCTCGCAGGGCCACCACCTCCGGCACGCGCAGCCGCAACGATACCGATTGGATGAAGGGATCGCCGTCCACCGGGGCCAATTCGGTCCAATCCGACCAGGTGTACATGCTGAAGTCGTCCGGATCCACGACGACGGCGGTTCCCTGGTAAACCATCACCAGGGCGCGGGCGACGGTCGCCACGTGAATGGGCTGCCAATCACGGTTCAGCACCAGCGTGGGTCGCTGCAAAATAGCAGAGTTCACTTCCGGCACCTTTTCGGGCAATGGAAATTCGCGCTCGCCGCTCCGCACGCGCGGGGCCGAGTATGCCGCGTCTTGCCGCCGCTGCCGGGCAGACCCCCATTCTCAGCCCTCGATCGGCCGGTAAGGCGATTACCCGATCGGCGACCCGTCCACAAGACCCACTGCCGTTCACTTTATCAAGCGCCCGTGGCGGAGACAACATCCGAGCGCCACCGCTCCACGGAAGGGTGTCGGCCGCATAATCACCACAACCCCTTCGTCGTCTCGCGGCGGACGCGACGGAGTGCGTCCCTTCAGGCAATCACCATGCAAACCCTGGAGCCACCAGCGTAAGCTGGTGGTGGGCGCCCGCGTTGGTGCGCGCCGAGGCTGAATCGCGGGCAGCGCCGGAGACACCTCCAGCTCACGCTGGAGGCTCACACGATTCGCAATCGAATACGCATCCCATCCGGGAGGGCCACGCGCCGGCGTGATCGCCATTGTGGAGGGCCGCGCTCTGTCGTGGCCGGGGAAGCGCAACGGGGCATCCCTCGGCACGTCGTGGGACGCGACGGGGCGCGGACTCCCCGCGCCGATCGAGCCGATTTTTTTCTCATCGCCGTTCTCCCAAGCTATGTTTTTTTGTGCCTGACACGACTGTGGGCGAACTGATGCGGTTGCGCGACCGCTCTCGTTGACTTCCTGGAGTTTCGCCGTGAAATTCAACGCTGTACGCCGCGCCGGAACCCCAACCTGGACCCGCTGCGACATCATCCTATCCGTGATCGCGACGGTCGCCGTGCTCTTGATCGCGGTCCCGGCCGCCGTCCATCCCACGCCGGGTTCGTTGGGGTATGCCGCCGCGCTGTTCGCGGCGTTCGCGATGGTATTCGTCTTCGCGCGGCGCAATGCCTGTCGTGTAGCCGCGATTCGGGCAGAGTCGCAACGGATGACGGACATCTTCATTCGGAGCACGGTAGCTGCCATTACCTTCCACGAATTGAAACGCGACGAGAGCGGCAAACCGATCGACGACGTGATCTTTCTGACTAATCCCGCCTTTGAGAAACATACGGGATGCGACCCAAGCACCGTCGTCGGACGACCGCTGTCCGAGGTCTTCGCCGGTTTTCGCGATAGCGCCTACTTCGCGCAGCTTTGCCGCTCGGCCGAGACCGGTACCGCCATACACTACGAAGATTACTTTGAACCGCTCCAGCGATATTACGAGATCCATATCCATCCCTTGGGCGGCGATCGCCTGGCGACGGTCTTCGTCGATATTTCGGACCGCAAGCTGGCAGAAGAGGCCCTTCGCCGACAGAGCGAGGCTCAGAGACGGGAAGGGGAATCCCTACGGGCGGTTTTGAACGCGGTCCCGGCGGCCATGGTATTGCTGGGCGAGGACGGGTCCGTGGAACACGTCAACCAAGTGGCGACGCATCTGGTGGGCACGGACCAAGCCCAGTGGCTGGGGAAACAACCCGGCGACGGATTGTGCTGTATTCATGCCGCCACGGCTCCCTCCGGCTGCGGGTCGGGCGAGGCCTGCAAGACTTGCCCCATCCGCGACTCCATTAACACGGTCTTGCGCGCCGGCCGTACGATCCAGGATTGTGAAGTGCAGCGCGACTTGACGATCGGCGGCGACGCACGATCGTTCTGGTTTTCCCTCAGCGCCGTACCGGTCACGCTGGGGAATAGCCGGCGCGTGCTGTTAACCTTGACCGACATCACGCGGCGGAAGGCCGTCGAGGAAGAGCTGAAGCGGGCGGCGGAGGAGCTTGCGGCCGCCAAGGAGGCGGCCGAACAGGCCAACCGTGCCAAGAGCGCGTTCCTGGCCAACATGAGCCACGAAATCCGTTCGCCCATGAACGCCATCCTGGGCTTCACCGAGGTCTTGGCCGGCACGCTCTCCGAACCGGCTCAACTCGAGGCCGTCGCGGCCGTCCAACGCAACGGGCGGTATCTTCTGGAACTGATCAACGACATCCTGGACCTTTCCAAAGTCGAAGCGGGCAAGATGACCGTCGCCAAGGAGCCGGTCAAGACTCGCGAATTGATCGGCGACGTGATGGCGTTGATGCGGGTGCCGGCGTCCGGCAAGAACCTCACCCTTTCCGCCCGCGCGGAAGGTGAGTTTCCCGAAACGATCCAAACCGATCCCATCCGCCTGCGGCAGATCCTCATCAACCTGCTGGCCAATGCGATCAAGTTCACCGAGGTGGGCGAGGTCGCCTTGATCGTCGGTCTGAAGTCGGAGGCGGGAGGTCCCCCGCGACTGGTCTTCGATGTCCGCGATACGGGAATCGGCATGACTGCGGAACAGACGGCGCGTCTGTTCCGGCCGTTCCACCAGGGTGACGAATCGACTTCGCGGCGATTCGGCGGCACGGGCTTGGGGCTGGCGATCAGCAAGAGGCTGGCCGGCCTGCTCGGCGGCGACATCTCGGTGCGGAGCGAACCGGGCAAGGGGAGCTGCTTCACCGTCACCATCGACCCCGGCTCCTTGGACGGCGTCCCGTTGTTGCGAAGTCTCGCCGAAAACGGGGCCGCGACGCGAGCGGCGGACCGTCCCAAGAAATCGCCGCTGCCGACATTGCCGGCCGGCTGTCGCATCCTCTTGGCCGAAGACGGTCCCGACAATCAACGCCTGTTCTCATTCCTCTTGCGCAGGGCGGGAGCCGAGGTCGTTATTGCGGAGAACGGCCGAATCGCCTGCGAGTGCATCCTCGGGCAAGGCCGTCGGGCGGATTCGACCGGCAACGCCGCGGGCAAGGCTTTCGACCTGATTCTGATGGACATGCAGATGCCGGAGATGGACGGCTATACGGCCGTGCGGCGATTGCGGGAAGCGGGCGTGACCGTACCGATCGTCGCCCTCACGGCGCATGCCATGCCGGAGGATCGGGAGCAGTGCATGGCCGTGGGTTGTGACGATTACCTGTCCAAACCGTGCGATGCCGCAACGCTGCTGAACAAGGCGGCGGAGTGGCTAGGCCGACAAGCCCGGCAGCCCGCGGACCATTTGACCGCGGTGCCGACCGCGTGAGCCGGAAAAGCGCTCCCATTCGCTCCAATCGGTTGTGCGGCCGCCGACGCCGAAGGGGTGGAGTTGTCTTTTCCGCCTTCATCCCCGATAATAGGCAAAGGTTTTATCGTATCGATCGGAGTTCATTCTCATCCCGCCTGCGTTTCCTCATCCAAGTACGCTCTCCGCGCACGATCGTCTGTCGGCGGATCGGTGTAGTTGTTATCTTGGTTGCCAAGCCCGGCTGAGGCGACGGTGCGCACCGCTCTGGAACGTGCCGCCCGATCAAACTTCTGCCGAAGGGGCGGGAATTCCGTCTTTTGCGAAGGTAATGTCATGAAACAAGTATTGCAGGATTTGGAACGGGCGATCTTGGAGCTGGTCCAATCGCCGGGCTATCAGGCGGTCAAGCCCAAGGCCATCGCCAAGCAACTCCAAGTGCCGGCGGAGGAATCGCATCTGGTCCGCAAGGCGGTCAAACGGATGGTCTCGGCCGGGCTGCTGGAGTTCGGGGGCGGGCACTTGGTCTATCCGGCGGGCAAGCGGAAGGGCGACGACAAGAAACCCGCCGCCGAAATCATCGGCATTTTTCGCCGCCGCGAGGCCGGCTACGGATTCGTTCGCCCGCGCGGGGCCCCGGAAGGGGCCGGCAAGGAAGACGACATCTACGTTCCCCCGGAGTGGAGCGGGGACGCCTCCAGCGGCGACCTGGTCCGCGTGCGATTGGCCCGCCGCGGCGGCGCGAAACGTCGCGGGCTGGGACCCGCCGGTCAAATCGTCGGGATCCTCGAACGGCAGACCTCCCGCTTCGTGGGAACGTACTTCGAAGAGGAAGGCCTGGGCTACGTCCAGGTGGACGGCACGGTCTTCGCGCAGCCGATATTCGTGGGCGACGCCGGGGCGAAGAACGTTCGCACCGACGACAAAGTCGTGATCGAGATGCTGCGGTTCCCTAACCACTATCGCCGCGGCGAAGGCGTGATCGTGGAAGTCTTGGGGCCGCCGGGAAAGCCCGGTGTCGATACACTGACCGTGCTGCGCGAGTTCAATCTGCCCGGCGATTTCCCACCCGAAGTCCTGGAGGACGCCCGCCGCGAGGCCGCGAAGTTCGAGGAAACCGTCCCTCCGGACCGCTACGACGCCACAGGCGAGGTGACCATCACCATCGATCCCGAGGATGCCCGCGATTTCGACGACGCCATCTCGCTGGAGCGCTTGCCGGAGGGTGGGTGGCGGCTGGGGGTGCACATTGCGGACGTTTCGCACTTTGTCCGGCCCGGCTCGCCCCTGGATCGCGAAGCCCGCGACCGCGCCACCAGCATCTACCTGCCGGACCGCGTCATCCCCATGTTGCCGGAACTGATCTCCAACGGTCTGGCCAGTCTTCAGCCCGGCAAATTGCGGCTCACGGTCAGCGCGTATATCGAATTCACGTCCGAGGGCGTCAAGACCGACGTCACTCTGCGGCGGTCCGTCATCCGCAGCGATCAACGGCTGACCTACGAGCAAGTGGACGCCTTTCTGGCCGATCCCGCCGCCGAGACGCTGCGGCTGGGCGAGAAGGTCGGCGATTTGCTTTCCAAGATGCGGGAGCTGGCCGCCGTATTGCGAGCCAGGCGGATGCGCCGCGGGGCCTTGGAACTGGTCATGCCGGAGGTCAAGGTGGATTTGGACCGCGGCGGGCGCGTGATGGGCGCCCACGTCGTCCCGAACACCGAAAGCCATCAGATGATCGAAGAGTTCATGCTGGCGGCCAACGAGGCCGTGGCCGAAACCCTCTTTGCCCGCGGTTGGCCGTTCCTCCGCCGCATCCATCGGCCGCCGTCCTTGCGCAAACTGCGAATCCTGCAAGAATTCCTGGAAGGGCTGGGGTTCTCGGCCGACCGACTCGAGGACCGCTTCAGCCTGCAACGCATCCTCAAGCACTTCACCGGCACGCCGCAACAGTACGCCGTGCACTACGCCGTCTTGCGGACGCTGCAACGGGCCGTCTACAGCCCGAAAGAAGAGGGCCACTTCGCCCTCGCCGGCGATTGCTATTGCCACTTCACTTCGCCCATTCGCCGTTATCCGGACCTTACCGTTCACCGGTTGGTCCACGCCCTGCTGCTGGACGAAAACCCGCGGATCAACCCGGTGGAACTGGTGGAATTGGGTGAGCACTGCTCCGCCCGCGAAGAACGCGCGGAATTGGCCGAGCGCGAACTGGTGCGGCTCAAACTGCTGGCCTACCTGGGCGAACGCATCGGCCTGGAAATGGACGCCGTGGTGACGGGCGTGGAAAGCTACGGCATGTTCGTGCAAGGCATCGCCTTACCTGCGGAAGGCCTGGTGCACATCGAGTCGATGACCGACGACTTTTACCGCTTCGACCGCGCAACGCACAGCTTGACCGGGCACCGAGCGGGACGGCAATACCGGTTGGGCGATTTGGTCAAAGTGGCCGTCGCCCGCGTCGACTTGGAACGCCGGCAACTGGACCTGCGATTGCTCGAGCACCTCGGAAAACCCGGGCCGAACACACTGGGCGATTCCCTCCGTACATTCGATTGGAAAAAGCGCAAGAGCGGGAAGTCCCGCGAGCCGTTGTCCGCCGCGCCCCGCACGGTGAAAAAGAGAGCAGCAAGCGAGTCGTCCAAACGTGCGGGAGGGTCGAAAAAGGCCCCCGCAAAATCGGCCAAGCCCAAAAGGAAGGGCAAGGCCGAGGGATGACGGGCCGCAATCCGGCCCCATGCTGACAAAGGGTGCGCGGCCCGGCCGATTGGCATCTCCGAACCCCAAAGAATTCGCTATAATTGGGTGGGGAGTGCGGCGATGGCAAGCCGCCCCTATTCGTCCGGTCGCCGTCGGCCATCGACGATGTTCGGAAGGGGAAGATTGGGCAAAGTCGATAGGACGCGGTTGCGAAAACAGTCAGCGGAGGGCGACAAAAACTGCCGTTTTGGCAGGCCCCCTGGATCGTGCCCGAGGATCCCGGCCGCAATCGCTGGGTAAAAGGAGACGCAACGACGGCGGGGATCCGCGAAATTACCCTGCTCCGGCGGAGGAATCGGCGGTACGCAAGAAACTTGCTTATTTCGCTGCATGGCATACTATTTGCTTGGATAACGGAAAGACAACGATGAAACGTGAGCGGCGGTCGTTGGTTGCACGGCCGGCCGCGTTCGGAATCCGCCCGCCGGGAATGCCCGCAAGCGGGTCCCACGCGTGCCATCCGAGGGAAGACTTGAAGCTTGGTCGCGTGGGCGTTCGGCGCGGGATTGCCGGGAATTGAAGATGCGAACTTTGCGCCGCCTTCCGAAGGTCCGTTCCAGACCGGCGGACACGCGGCGATGGGGAAGGAGAGGTTGAAAACATGCCGTTTGAACGATTTACCGATCGTGCCCGAAAGGTAATTCAGCTCGCCAATCAAGAGGCGCAGCGATTCAATCACGAATATGTGGGCACGGAACATATCCTGCTGGGCCTGATCAAGGAAGGAAGCGGCGTCGCCGCCAACGTCCTGCGCAATCTGGACGTGGACCTCCGCAAGATCCGCCTGGAGGTGGAGAAGCTGGTGCAGAGCGGGCCGGACATGGTCACCATGGGCCGGTTGCCGCTCACGCCGCGGGCGCGGAAGGTGCTGGAGTACGCCACGGAAGAGGCCCGCAACCTGAATCACAACTACGTCGGCACGGAGCACATCCTGCTGGGCCTGCTGCGCGAGCAGGAGGGCGTCGCCGCCCAGGTCTTGATGAACTTGGGCTTGAAGCTCGAGGATGTCCGCGAGGAAGTGTTGAATCTGCTCGGTCACGGGAGCGAGGCCGCCGAAACGCCCGAGCGAACGCCCGGTGCCGCTTTGGCGGGAGAAGAGTCCCAGGATCCGACCGCCAAAGCCGGTCGCTCGCGGACGCCGGCCTTGGACAGCTTCGGCCGCGACCTGACGGAACTGGCCCGGCAAGGCAAGCTCGATCCCGTCATCGGACGCGAAAAGGAAATCGAGCGGACGATGCAGATCCTCTGCCGCAGAACGAAGAACAATCCGGTTCTGTTGGGCGAGGCGGGGGTGGGCAAGACCGCCATCGTCGAGGGCTTCGCCCAGCGGATCGTCCGCGGCGACGTGCCCGAAATCCTGCTCGAACGCCGCGTGGTCGTGCTGGACCTGGCGATGATGGTGGCCGGCACCAAGTACCGCGGCCAGTTCGAGGAGCGGATCAAGGCGGTCATGAACGAAGTCCGCCGCGCTCAGAACGTGATCCTGTTCATCGACGAGCTGCACACGCTGGTGGGCGCGGGCGGGGCCGAGGGAGCCATCGACGCCTCGAACGTCCTCAAGCCCGCCTTGGCCCGGGGCGAGATCCAGTGCATCGGCGCCACCACCTTGGACGAGTATCGCAAGTACATCGAGAAGGACAGCGCCCTCGATCGGCGATTCCAAATGGTGATGGTCGAGCCGAACACCAAGGAAGAGACCGTGGCCATCCTCCGCGGACTCCGCGATCGTTACGAGAAGCACCACCACGTGCAGATCACGGACGACGCGATCGAGGCGGCGGTGGAGCTTTCCAGCCGCTACATCACGGGCCGCTGCCTGCCGGATAAGGCGATCGACGTGGTGGACGAGGCTGGGGCGCGGGTCCACTTGAAGTCCATGACCCGCCCGCCGGACCTCAAGGAAATCGACGAAGAAGTGGAACGGCTGAACAAGGAGAAGGAGGAGGCGGTTGCCAACCAGGACTTCGAAAAGGCCGCCCGACTCCGCGATCAGGCCGACAAGCTGAAGAAGAAAAAGGCCGCCATGATGCGGGAATGGCGGGAGAAGTCCAGCTCCACCGACGGCGTGGTGGACGCCGAAGTGGTGGCCGAGGTCGTCTCCAAGATGACCGGCATCCCCTTGACCCGCATGACCACCGAGGATTCGCTCCGCCTACTGAAGATGGAAGAGGAGCTGCATCGCCGCGTGGTCAGCCAAGACGAGGCCATCAAGTCCATTTCCAAGGCCGTCCGCCGCAGCCGCAGCGGCCTCAAGGATCCCAAGCGCCCGGTGGGATGCTTCATCTTCGCCGGTCCCACGGGCGTGGGCAAGACGCTGCTCGCCAAAGCCCTGGCCGAGTTCATGTTCGGCGATGAGGACGCCCTCATCCAGATCGACATGAGCGAATACATGGAGAAGCACAACGTCAGCCGCTTGGTGGGAGCGCCTCCCGGTTACGTGGGCTACGAGGAAGGCGGCCAACTGACCGAAAAGATCCGTCGACGGCCGTACTCCGTCGTCCTCTTGGACGAAATCGAAAAGGCCCACCCCGACGTCTTCAACATGCTGCTCCAGGTCATGGAGGAAGGCCGGCTGACCGACAGCTTCGGCCGCAACGTGGACTTCCGCAATACCATCCTGATCATGACCACCAACGCCGGCGCGGAGGCGATCAAGAACGAGTCCGCCTTCGGGTTCCAAAAGCCGGACGACGACGCCAGCTACGAAAGCATGAAGCAGCGCGTCATCGAGCAGATCGAGAAGGTCTTCCGGCCGGAGTTCCTCAACCGCGTGGACGACATCATCGTCTTCCGCCACCTGACCCAGAAGGACTTGGGCGACGTGGTCGAGATGGAGTTGGCCAAGGTCCGCAATCGCTTGAGCGAACGCAACCTGGCCCTGGTTCTGACGGACGAGGCGAAGAAACTGATCATCAAGCGCGGCAGCAACCTGGACTTCGGGGCGCGGCCGCTCCGCCGGGCCATCGAGAACTACATCGAGGACCCGCTCTCCGAGGAATTGCTCCGCGGCGAATTCGAAGGAAAGGATTCCATCATCGTCCGGGTGAAAGAGGTCGGCGGCAAACGCCAATTGGCCTTTGAAGGCGTGATGGGCAAACCCGAGGACCTGCCTCCCGAAGTCTTGCAAGACCACCTGCCGGAAGCGGCGGGAGTGTCGGGAGGCGACGGCGATCGGTCCGCCCCCGCTTCGGCCGACTAAGCCCTCGCGCGGCGGCGCCCACGCACCCCGTTTTCCGATACCGCATCCTGAAGCTCGCCGTCGGTCCTTTTGCCCGCGGCGAGTTTTTGTTTGAATGATGCGTGACCCCGAGACGCGCCGGGCCGACCCCGAGGACGGCGACCGGGCGGCGGACGGGGGAAAACAGGGAGCGTCCGGCGATGTACCCGAACTTGCTCAGAAACGCCACGGCGGCGCGGAAGGTCCGACTCGGCGCGGATGATCCGCCCACGGCCGCGCGAATCCGATTGCCGCTCTGGTTCACGGCGACTCTCCTACTCATCGCCGCCTTAGGGTGCTCGCGAGCCAAGCCCCCCGAACAGGAGACCGTCCCCTTGGTGGAGCGGATCGGCGAGCTATCGGAATTGTGCCGGACGGACCTGGTGACGCTCCGCGAGGAGCTTGCCCGGCTCGAGGAGCAAAAGGCCTTGCCGCGGCAGTTGACGGAGGACCTGCCCCCGCCCGACGAAAACGTGGCGGCCGTGTTCGTAGGTCTCTTTCCCGCCGACCGCCTGCCCGGCATCCTCGCAGAGGGCGAGCAGTACTTGTCCGCGGTCCACGGGGCGGACGCCGACCCCGATGCGCTGCGCCGAGCGACCGCTTTCCGGGAGCGATTCGAGCCGCAGCGGCAGGCGGTTCGCCGGGCCTTGCGGAGACCGACGTGCGTCTTCCCGATCCGTTTCACGGCGGGCTACGCGGCCGACCTGGGGTTTCTCGATCAGGTCGCCGCGGCCCTGCGGCTGGAGGGCCTGTTCGCGCTGCAATCCGCCGCCGAGGGCAAGACCGCCGTAGCCGCGGATTCCGTCGTGGCACAATTGCAATTGACGGCGGCCCTGGCCGCGAGCAAACACCCGATGGTTCGTTTCTCGGCCGCCCGGCATCGCGCCGCCGCCCTCAACGTCCTGCAAGAGGTCGTTTTGAGCAAGCCCTTGCATCGCGACGACGTGCTCCGCGTCTTGAACGAATTGCGACGCCAGATCGCCGTGTGGCCGCCGGATGCCGACGCCTGGATCGGGTTTCGGGCGTTGGGGCTGCACGCCTTGGAAACGGCGAAGCGCGGCCGCCTTTACGACATCCTCACGGACGAGGAGACCGCCGAGTTCCAAGAGCATTACGAGATGGAGTCGCTCGTGGCGCAGGTGCGACGGAATGCTGACGCCGATGCACTGTACTTCGTGCGGGCCATGGCGCGGGTGATCGAACTCAGCGCCCTGCCGTATCCCCGACGGCGGCCGGAACTGGAGCGTTCGTCGACGGACTGGGCGGCCGCCTTGGCAAGTGAGACCCCGCCCATCGTGGCCTGCCGCGTGCTCTTACCGCAGGTCCTGCCGGGACATGAAATCCAAGCCCGCGACCGCGCCAACCTGGAGGCGTGGCTGCTGGCCGTTCGCACCGCCGTGGGAGAGCCGCCGGCGCAGACCCCGATCAATCCGTGGACCGGCGAGCCGTACCATATCGAAGTCCACGACGGTTGGGTCTATGTGCAAGGGATAGGGACGGGCGAGATCGGCCGGCACGCCGCCATCGAGATGCCGGTCCTGCCGGCTCCGAGCCGCGGTCCCGCCCCACCATGACCGCACCGGCCTCCATCGCCGGGGCCGTGCACATCCCCTCGCCGATGTGCCGATCGGCAACGTGGAGGCTGATCGGCATCGCAGGTTTGGGAGCAGCGCACCGAGATTGCGGATCGTAGCGGTTGCGCGGATTCGCAACGGCGTACGCCACGGCGGCAAGCCCCCGCCGGTTCCGCCGCGGCTCCACTTCATGGCGTATGGTTGCATAGATAGCGGCCCGCGGAAATGCTCCCACCATGCCCTCGGCAATGACGCCGTGGGCGAAGCCGTGCCTGAGGGGAATTTCCGCCGCCGATTCCTTGGAGAGATCACGCCATGTCTGCCGCCTCGGAATCCACCGCCTGGGAAGGCGGCGCCGCTCCGCTGCCGCCCCCTGTCGCCATGTCGGCCTCGCTGAACCCGGATGCGGCTCAGAACGCGGCCGTCTTCGTCGATCGCCGCAAAAGCGTCGGCCCGCAGCCGGGCGCGGAGCGCCGCCAATTCACCAACAGCTACGAGGAGCTTTCGCCGGACGCCCGCGAGCTGGGACGTGCCGTCGATGAATACAAGTTCCGGCATCACCGCCGTTTCATCAATTACGAGGAATTGCTGGCGGTGATTCGCGGGCTGGGCTATCGCAAGTAGGCCGCTTCGCCCGACGGAGCGCCCGCCGAGGCCGGACGGCTTGCAACGCAACAAGCCGGCGGCGGGATTCGCTTCGGCGTCTTCGTCTCGATCGTCCGTGCTACGCCGAGCTCGCGATTTCCCCGCTGGGCTGTCGAAGATCGTCCTCCGCCAAGAGGGCGCGGCGGAGGTCCCGCTCCAAGATGACCCCCACCGGTGATCCGGAGCGATCTTGCACGAGAGCCAACGGTTCGCCCGATTCGTACAGCCTCGCCAGCACTTCGATCACCGTTTCGTCGGCGGGGACGCGGATCAGCCGGCGACGCTCGATGCGGTCCGGCTCTCCCTGCCGGAGCAGAATCGACACTGCGGACCAATACCCGGCGAGGATGCTCTTTCGCTTGGGGTGCCGCAGCAACACGAAAGGCTTATCCGGCCGAAGCGATGCTTGGACCTCTTGCGCGGAGGCGTTCCAGGGGACAATGGGAAACTGCGCCAGGGGACGCACCCAGGCAGTAATCGGCTCCGCCCCCGCCGCAAAGAGCCGGGCGGCCAATTCCCGTTGCACGTCGAACAGCAACCCTGCCTCGCGGGCCTCGTCCAAGATGCGACGCAGCTCGCGATCGGCGATGAAGGATCGCACGTCCTCGGGCCCCGCCGCGACCAACGCCTTCCATAGGCGATTCCAGAGATACAAGAGCAGCGAGACGGGCGCGAAGAGGACGGCGAAGAAGATCAGCGGCGGGCCGAACCGTTGCAAGGTGGCGAAGGGCGCTTCCAGCCCGAATCGCTTGGGGAGCAATTCCCCGCAGAGAAAGAGCAGGGGAGCCGCCAGGAGAGCGGCCGCAGTTTCCGCACCCGCTCCCCGCAAGTCGGTCACGTGATGGATCAACAGCACGACGCCCAGGGAGAAGACGTAATTGGCCACGTTGTTGCCGACGAGGACGGTGCCGATGAAGAGCCAGGGCCGGGCGGCGATCCAGGCCACGGCGGCCATGACGCGATCCCCGGCCTTCGCCGCCAACTCCAAGCGGAGCCGCGCCACGCGGTAGAGCGCCGTCTCCGAGCCGCTGAAAAGCCCGCTCAAAAGCAAACCGGCCGCAGTCAGAATCAAGGCGAACGCGATCACGGACCGGCCTCCGCTTCTTCCTCCAACAGACGCCGCAACTCGACCACGATCGGTTTATCCCGGCGGACCTGGACGACGCGGAGCCGAAACGGCCCCCAATCGCATTCGTCGCCCACCCGCGGAACCCGCTCCAATCGTTCTTGCAATACGCCGGCGATCGTGAAATGTCGCGTGGGAGGCAAACTCAGCCCGAAGAATCGCTCCAATCGGCGGATGCCCGTGATACCCGTCACCTGCCAAACACCCGCCCCCACGCGATGGATCGACGTGCGGCGCCACAGCATTTCGCTGCGTCCGGTCTGAGGGGCGAAGATGCGCCGCAGCAAATCATCGATCGTCACCACGCCGACGGTCTCGCCGAATTCGTTGACGACCGCCGCCACGGGCTTCTTCTCCTTCCGGAGCGTCTCCAGAACCGAGGCCGCGGAGGCCTTCCAAGGGACGTAAACCACCGGTTCGGCGAACCGTTCCAACCCCGGCGCGGCAGCCGCGGTCTGCGATTCCGGCGGCCGATCCGCGCCATCGCCTTCCACCGCAGTCGGTGCGTCGGCGAGGCGCAGCAGCGTCTCCGGCGAAAGGGCCGCGACGACCTCGTCTTCGTCATCCAGAAGGATGAAATAACCGCTGGGGGGAATTCCGGCCCGCAAGTCGGCCGGCGTCAGCGGCGGATGATGGTGGCGAATCTCGGTCCGGGGTCGCATCACCTCCTCCGCCGAAAGCTCCGACAGTTGCAACAGGTTTTGAATGGCTTCATACTCGCGCTGGAGCGCAACGGCGGGTCCGTGGGTGTGGATGACCGCCAATTCCAGATCTCGCACCCGAAGATACGGTTCCGGTCGAAAGCCGGGACGGAGGACGCGGAGCAGCGCGGCGGCGATGCCGCGGAGCAACTCGAGGACCGGGGCGGTGACCCGGACGGCGGGCGAGAGCAGGAAGGGGGCGAAGCTTGCGAAGCGTCGCGCGGCCAGCAGGGCCAGGCTTTTCGGCAGCATTTCGCTGAACAGGATCAAGGCGAAGACGGAAGCGGAGGCGAAAACGCCCGCCCACTCGCCGTGCCCCGCCCCTTGCCAGCGGACCGTGATGATGGAGGCCAACGTGAAGTAGGCGAAATTGATGACCAGATTCCAGAACAGGATGGCGGTCAGAAGTCGCTGGGAATCGCGGAGCAGCGCAACGGCCAAACGCTCTCCCAAGGTGCCTTGCGCCATCGCTTCGCGATCCGCCGCCCGCAGCGAGAAGAAGGCCGCCTCGCAGGCCGAAAAGAAGGCCGACCCCGCCGCCAGGGCGGCCATCGCCGTGATCAGGGGTGCCGCCATCCACCATTCGGTCACGAGACCGCGGCCTCCCGTTGCGAGGAACGCGACCCGCTCCGCAGTTCCACCCCGCCGAGCCGCGAGCGGCGGACGCACGGCGGAAGGGAGCGGTGTGCCGCGGAGGGAGCCGCGTTCATGGTGTCACGTCTCGTCCAGAGTGGTCCTTCCCGTCGCCAAGTCGAATTCATCGACGGCCGGTATCAACATCGCCGCCGTTGCGAACCCATAGGCTGCCGCCAAGGCCAGGAAGGCCAAGTGCGTCTGTCCTAGGAAAACGCTGGTGAGGGCGTAGAAGGTCGCCAGTGGACAGGCGAAGGAGGCCAAGGCGATGGCGTTGGAGGGATTGCGCAATCCCAGCGTCAAGTACAGGCCGGCCCCGCCGCCGATCATGAACGCCAGAAAGGGGTGGAGCTGCGCCTGAAACGACCCGCTAAAGGCCAACATCACTCGCATGCACACCGCCACCCCGATGAACAGGAAAAATACGGTGCCCAGGCTGGCGGCAATGGCGCTGCGCGAGTTGCCGTACGTCAAACCGGCGTGCAGTCCCAACATCGCGGCGAAAGCGTACAGCACGGCCAAGCCCACAACCAAGTAAAAGCAGTTCTCCGCCGAGATCCTCCCCTGCCAATACAGATAGCCGCAGAGCAAGAGAGGCAGGAGGACGGCTTCCTTTACGTTGTACAGCGTGCCCAGCAGCTTGCCGAAGATGAATTCCTTGGGCGTGACCTGGGAAACGAGGATCAGATCCAGCGTGCCCGCGTCGCGCTCGGTGGTCAGGGCCGTGACGGCCTGGGTGTTCACCAAGATCAGGCTGAGCAGGAAGAACGGCACCAAGACGGCGGCGGGCAGGAGGGAGAACCCCGCCTCGGGTCGCTGAAACACCGCCAGCGCCGCCGCGGCCGCCGCGAACAGTATCCCGTAGGCGACCTTGACCAAAAGCACCTTCCGCCCGTACGCCCACGTGCAGACTTCCCGCCACAGCACCGGATTGTCCCAAACGTGCCGGACCCTCACCGGTTTGCGGGCGGCTTGGGTCGCCGCGGTAGCCGGGGCTTGCGTGCCGTCCGCCGGCGTCGCGGACTGTGGCGATGGGCCGACCTGCCAGGCTTCCTTGGAGGCGTCCGATCGGCCGCGGGCCTCCCATTTGGTCGCCCAATCCGATACCTGGCCGGTTGCCGCTTCGATCTCGCCTTCGTCGGAGGCGGATGCACGGCCGGCTTGCGCTCGCACGGCCGGCCCTTCCACCAGGGATTTCAACTCGGCCGGACCGAGCCGGCGGCGCAAAGCGTCGGGCACCAGGTTCCACGTCCGCACGCGCACCACCGTGATGCCCGTCGTGACCGCCAGCACCGCGGCCGAAAACAGCCCGAACGCCGCCAACGGAGAGAGACCGAAAATCGAGAGCGAGGCATCGGGTACGGGACGGGCGGCCTCCAATACCGCCCGCCAGGGACTGACGGCCACGGCCCAGACGCGGGCTTCGATTCCATACCACGACTGTCCGAGCAATCCGGAGGCCGCGACCTCTCCCAAAGCCAACCACAGCACCAGGGTCATGATGGTGACGGCCAAGGCCTGGAACGTCTTTTCCCGCCAAAATGCGGCCATGGCACCCACCGCGCCGCCCAGCAGCATCGCGGCCGCGGTAACCAAGAAGGTGAGGAATATCTGCCGCTCGGAGATGCCGCCCAAGAGGGCGCTGAGCATGAAGACCGGCACGCCCGCCGCCAGCATCGAAAACAGCGTGACCAGGCTGCCCAACAGTTTGCCCAGCACCAATTCGCGGTTGGTCAATTCCGTCATCAGCAGCAGGTCGAGCGTCCGCCGGTCCTTTTCCTGGCAGACGCTCCCGGCCGCGATCACCCCCGCGGCGAAAAAGCCCACCAGCGCCTGAAGCGGGGCCGCGATCTGAAACCACGCCATGCCGAATCGTGCCGAGTCGCCCACATCGCGGATGTACTGCGTGCCCGTCACCACCAGCCACGCGGTGCCCATCAAAAGCATCAGAATCAGCACGTACATCGCCCGGGCAATGTAAAACTGCCGCCGCCGCGGGCGAATCGTCAGTTCGCGAGTGAGAATCGGTCCGGCAACCAAAGGAGACTCCAGATATGGGAATCGAGTTCCAACTCCGGGGAAAACTCCACCCCGGGGTCGCATTTCGAAAGCGATGCGATTCTCGGTACGGAAAGTCCCCCCACGCGGTTCGACGCCCCCCGAGCATCCCCGCGCATGTTCCGGCTCACGCCTCCACGCCGATCAAGACCGAAGGGCCGGCCGAAACGCCCCGGTCATGCTGCACCATATTGTAAGACGCTCCCCCATCGTACGGTACCAAGGCGACCTTTGGGGGCTGAAACGGCTTCATCGGCAGCATCTCGACGCCCGTGTCGATCGCCCGCCTGCGTCAACGGCAGGCGTTTTGGTCACCAGGTCCCACGCGACACCCCCCGCACCGGACCTCCACGGCGACGCGATCCCTCTTGAAGCCCGTCTGATGGTAACGGATAGGCCGTTCCCCCGCCGCTTCGATCTCTCGCCGCTGTTCGTCGGCGGGCAGCGTCACGCTCATGGGCCGACGTTTTCACTGCCTCGGCTCCGTCACGGCGCACCTCCAGGATCCATGCCGCGGCCGTCGTTGCGGGCAATCTCCATCTTAAACCACGCCGCGAATGGGAAAAAGCATCGGAGAATCGGCTTCCTGGACCGCTCCGATCTGATTTCTTCACAGGGTATGAAGGGTTTGCGTCGGCCATTGACACCGCGCGCAGTCCGGCAGAAAATTTCGCTGTCGCCAAAGGGGCTGCCCTGAGAGCGACGGGTTCCGAAGCGACAAACCGGCATTGCACGTCATCGGACGCGACGGAGCGCGTCCCTCCAGACCGTCGCGCTAATCCTTCGCGTTCCGCCGGCGAATCGCGCGCAAACTTTGGAGCCACCAGCGTAAGCTGGTGGTGCGCGCCGCCGATGGTGCGTGCCGACGTTGAATTGTGGGCAGCGCCATAGACACCTCCAGCTCACGCTGGAGGCTCTAAGAATTTGCAATCGAAAACAATTCGCGATCGAATACGGAGCGCGTCCCCCCAGACCATCGCGCAACAAGCACCTTTGAAGGGCCACGCGTTTGTGTCGTTCCAATTCATGCAGGGCCACGCTCTGTCGTGGCCGCGAAGCGCCATGGACCATCCCTCGCCACGTCACAGACGCGACGGAGCGGGTACCCGGCAAGACGCTGCCGTCGGCTGTCGGGATCTCAGGCCGCTCCATGGCATGAACTTTCAGACAAAGGGAAACGGCGTCCAATCCGACCGCCTGCCGGCATTTGCCGGCAACGCTCGTTCAATCCGGCCTGCCCTCAAGCCCCCCCTCCCTAAAATGGAGTTGAAGCACCTTGGGGAGGCAATCCGATCCGCCTTAGCGCGGAGCGCCCCTGCTGCAATGCGGCCGCCGACCGTTAAAATATAGGGGTGTGACCGGCCTTCTCAGGCCTGCGCCGGGGGTAATCATGGCGAGACAATGGGAATGCGTGGCGATCGTGGGGGTGGGCCTGATTGGCGCTTCCATCGGGCAGGCGCTCCTGCGCCGCGGGTCGGCCAAGCGCGTCGTGGGCATCGCCCGACGGCAGACTACGCTCCGCGCCGCGCGGCGAGTCGGGGCGGTCACCAATACTACCATCGATCCCCATAACGGCGTCACCGAGGCGGACCTGGTGGTGCTCGGTCCCGGCAGCCTGTTCACCT
>FWPV01004030.1_pt1 | contig 31989 bp, 34 predicted proteins | sample 2228371 | NCBI WGS metagenome assembly FWPV01 (sample SAMEA103939776, study PRJEB20133) | metagenome
CGGGCAGCCGCACGGCCCCGCGCAGCGCCGGGGCGGCGGCCGGATCCTCGGCCGGCACGAGCGCGCCGCTGCGGCGATCGCGACAGAGCGGCCGGCCGGCCGGATCACGGGCGAACAGACCGTGCTCGGCGCCGCCCGGATCCTCGATCACGAGCCAGCCGGCATCGGTGCACTCGGCCAAGAAGCGCGCGTCGATCCGGCCGGCGCGCAACAGCTCGTGGGCCAGGGCCAGCACGAGAAGGCCGTCGGTGCCCGGGCGGATCGGTAGCCAGTGATCGGCGATCGCGGCGTAGCCGGTGCGCACCGGATTGATCGCCACGATCCGCCGGCCGCGGGCCTTCATGGCCGCGAGCCCCGACTTCAAGGGATTGCTGTCGTGGTCCTCGGCGACCCCGAACATCAAGAACAGCCGGGCGTGCTCGAGGTCGGGCTCGGCGAACTCCCAGAACGAGCCGCCCAGCGTGTACATGCCGGCCGCGGCCATGTTGACCGAGCAGAAGCCGCCGTGCGCGGCGTAGTTGGGCGTGCCGAACTGGGCCGCCCAGAAGCCGGTGAGCGCCTGGCTCTGGTCGCGCCCGGTGAAGAACGCCAGCCGGCGCGGATCGCGCTCGCGCACCTCGGCCAGCCAGCGGGTGGCGATGTCCAGGGCCTCCTGCCAGGAGATCTCGACCAGCGCGTCGCGGCCCCGCTCGCCCACCCGCTTCAAGGGGGCCCGCAGCCGGGCCGGCGAGCGGTGGTGCGCGAGGCCGGCCGAACCCTTGGCGCAGATCACCCCGCGGTTGACCGGATGAGCCGGGTTGCCGTCGACGAAGTACGGCTCGCCGTCGCGCAGATGGACACGGATCCCGCAGCGACAGGCGCACATGTAGCAGGTGGTACAGACCACCTCCTCGCGCCTTCGACTCGCCTGCTCGGCGCTCACCCGACCGGACCTCCCGAGCTCCACCCGGCCACCCGGGCCCCCGCGGTCGTTACGAGCCCGCGCCGGTGCGGGCAAGCGGGGAGCCTTCGTTCGGCTGCCGGCCGCCTGCTCAAAAATCGATGCTCACGAGCACGGTGTCCGAATAACGGCCGGCGGGGACCGCCTGGCCGCCCGGGATGGTGCCGTAGACGACGACGGTCCCCCTGGCCTTGGTGGGGGTGAAGACGAGCGCGGCCGGGCCGGTGCCCCACACCTTGGTGCGGGCGGCGTCCTGGTAGAGCTGGTAGACGAGCCGATCGCCGCTCGTGTTGGTCATCGTCCGCCCGTTGACGGTGCCGGCGCGCCCGCCGTCCAGCCCGATGCGCAGCTGGGCGCGCCCGCAGCCCTCGTAGGCGATGCTACCCTCGGCCCGCAGATCGCTCGTCTGCCCGACCCCGTAGGTGCCGAAGGCGAGCGAGGCGGTGCCGATCTTGCAGGTCGCCGTCACCTCCACGGTAACCGAGAGGTTGCCGGTGGCGACTTGAGCGTTCGCCGGGAGGGCCAGGGCCAGCAGGAACCCGATCGAGAGCGCGAGGAGCGAGCGGAACGGCATGGGCGATCTCCGGCCGATGGGCGGGACGCACCGCGGCGGGGCGGCGCGTCGCCACCATCGCCCGGAAAGGTTAAGGAAGGATTGACGCGGCGTGCCGCTCCGCACCCGCCGGCCGTTGCGAGCCGTGGGCTTTCCTGCTCAATCTGGCCGGGCGCCGAACCGGGCGGCTGGCGAACCGACCATGCAGACGACCGACGAGTTCTGGGTCAAGCTGTGGGGCGTGCGCGGCACGGTTCCCTGCCCGGGATCGGCCTTCCGCCGGTTCGGCGGCAACACCGCTTGTGTCGAGGTGCGATGCGGCCCGCATCGGCTGGTGTTCGACGCCGGCACCGGCCTGCGCCTACTCGGCAACGCCATGGCCGAGGCCGACGGCCGGGCCTGCCGGGCGCATCTGTTCTTGACCCACACCCATCTCGACCACGTGCTGGGTCTGCCCTTCTTCAAACCGGCCTATCAGGAGGGCAACTGCTTCGAACTCTGGGCCGGCCATCTGCGCGAGGCCGGCCGCAACCTGCAAGACGTCCTGGGGCGGCTCATGGAGGGGCCCTATTTCCCCGTGCCGCTCGACATCCTCCACGCCTGCATCGCCTTCCACGACTTTCGCGCCGGCGAGGAGCTGGAGCCCTGCCCCGGCGTGCGCATCCGCACCGCGCCCTTGCGCCATCCCGGTGGGGCCACCGGCTATCGGGTCGATTACGCCGGACGGTCGGTCTGCTACGTCACCGACACCGAGCATCCCGAGCAGGGCCACGACGAGGCCGTGCTCCGGCTCATCGAGGGTGCGCAGATCGTCATCTACGATGCCACCTACACCGATGCCGAGATGCCCCGGTTCCGCGGCTGGGGCCATTCGACCTGGGAGGAGGGTCTGCGGCTCGTCGAGCGCGCCGGCGCCCATCGGCTCGTGACCTTCCACCACGATCCGGAGCGCGACGACACCCAGCTCGACCTGATCGACGCGGCCTTGGCCGCCCGCCGGCCGGGCTCGCTCGTGGGCCGCGAGGGCATGGTGCTGCACCCGTGACGGCGCCGACCGGACGCCCCGGCTTCTTCCTCCCCTACCGCTACGCCGCGACGGTCCGCCCACCGCGCTCCTATCCCGAGCTGGAGCCGCTGTTCGCCCGGGCCGAACCGCTGTTCCTGGCGACGCTCGCGCGCGCCGAGGCGCACGCGGCCGTGCTCGCGGCGATGCGCGGCCCGGCGCCGCGACCGCGCCTCGACCAGGACTGGTTCCCGCGGCTCGATGCGGCGATCGCTTACGCTCTGGTGCGCGACCGCCGCCCGCGGCTCGTCATCGAGATCGGCTCCGGTCACTCCACCCGCTTCCTGGCCGCCGCGGTGATCGACAACGGTTCGGGCCGGCTCGTGGCCGTCGACCCGCAGCCGCGCGCCGCGCTGCCCGGACCGCCGGTCGAGCACCGCGCCCACCCCCTGGGCGAGGCCGAGCTCGCGATGGCCGACGCCCTCGCCCCCGGCGACGTGCTGTTCGTCGATTCCAGCCATCTGCTGGTCCCCGGCAGCGACGTCGATCTGCTGGTCTGCCGGGCCCTGCCCCGATTGCGGGCGGGCGTGCTCGTGCACCTGCACGACGTGTTCCTGCCCGACGCCTATCCCGAGGCCTGGGCCTGGCGCGGCTACAACGAACAGACGCTGGTGGCGGCCCTGCTGCTGGGTGGCGGCTTCCGGCTGCTCTGGTCGAGCCACTGGCTCGTCACTCGCAGGGCCCAGCGGCTGGCCGCGAGCCCGCTTGCCGCCCTGCCCCTCCTGCCGGGGGCCGTCGAGAGCAGCGTGTGGCTCGAGCGGGTGGCGCCACCGCCCTGAGCGGCCGGCCGCCGAAGCCGCGCCGGCGGCCCGCCCGCACTCCGTCCCGCCCGGCCTTTCTCCCTCACCTCCGGCCTTCGCGCCGGCCGCGGGGACATCCGCCGACAAGGCCCTTCATTTCCACCCCCGGCCGGGTGAACGGCCGGCTCTTCGCCCGGCCGTGACCGGGAAAGGTTACGATCGTGACGGGGGCTCGCGCGCGATGCGCAGCCTCGACGCGGTGGCCCCGCGAGAGGACCGCTCAGGCGGCGCGCGGGCTGGCGTCGCCGCTCGGCGGGTCGTCGCGGGCCAAAAGCTGGGCGCGCAGCTCGCGCTTCAAGATCTTGCCGTAGGCGCTCTTGGGCAGGGCGTCGAGGAACAGGTAGCGCTTGGGCCGCTTGAAGCGGGCGATGTTGGCGAGGCAATGGGCGTCGAGCTCCTGGGCGGTGGTGCCGGGCTCGGCCACCACGCAGGCCACCACCTGCTCGCCCCATTCAGGATCCGGCAGACCCACCACCGAGACCTCCTTGACCTTGGGGTGGGTGAGCAGGACCTCCTCGACCTCGCGCGGATAGATGTTGGCGCCGCCGGAGATGATGAGATCCTTGGAGCGGTCCTCGAGGGTGAGGTAGCCGGCGGCGTCCATGCGCCCGAGATCACCGGTGCGCAGCCAGCCGCCACCCATGGTCTTGCGGGTCGCCTCGGGATCGCGCCAGTAACCGGGCACCACGCTGTCGCCGCGCACCAGCACCTCGCCGATCTCGCCTTCGGGTAGAGTGCGGCCCTCATCGTTGGCGATCCGCACCTCGACCACCACCTGCGGGGTGCCGGCCGAGCGCAGGATGTCGCTGCGGCCGGCGCGGGCCGCCGCCTCGTGCTCGCGCTTGGAGAGCGCGGTGATGCACATGGGCGACTCACCCTGGCCGTAGAGCTGGGCCAGCTTGAAGCCCAACACCCGGTGCGCCTCCTCGAGGTCGGCCAGGTACATGGGGGCCCCGCCGTAGACGATGGTCGAGATCCCCTCGCCCGAGAGACCATGGGCGGCGGCGTGGCGGACCAGGCGTTTGACCATGGTCGGTGCGGCGAACAGGTGGACCCGCTGCCAGGCACGGGCGAGCTCGAACAGCTCGGCCTCGTCGAACCCGCCGCTCTCCGGGACCACCTGACAGGACCCCACGGCGGCGTGCGGGCTCACGTAACAGCCCGAGCCGTGGCTCAACGGCGCGGCGTGCAACAGCGCCGAGCGCGGCGCCACCTCGTCGACGTCGATGTGGTAGGCGTAACTCATGGCCCGCAGGTTGCGATGGGTGATCATCGCGCCTTTGGGCCGGCCGGTCGTCCCGCTCGTGTAGAACAGCCAAGCGAGCGTGTCGGGCGCCACCTCGACCATGGGCAGCCCCGCCTCGCCGAACAGCGAGCGATAGTCGAGCGAGCCCACCTCGATCACCCGGCAGCCGGGTGGTGGGCCGCCCTCGGCCACCGCCGCCGCCAGGGCGGGCGAGACGAAGGCCACCTTCGGTTCCGCGTGGCCCAGGATCCACGCCAGCTCCTTGGGGTGCAGCTTGGCGTTGATCGGCACCACGGCGAGCCCGGCCCACCAGGCGGCGAGCTCGATCTCCAGGTATTCCGGGCGGTTCTCCATGACGATCGCGACCCGCTCGCCCGGTGGGCAGTCCAGCCGACCGGCCAGGCTCGTGGCCAGGCGCTGCGCCCGGTCGACCAGCTGGCGGTAGGTCCACAAGGTGGCGGCGCCCAAGCCCACGGCCGGCGCCTCGGGATCGCGGCGGGCGATGCGGACGAACAGATGGGCGAGGTTCATCTCCGGCGGCTCCGGTGCGGCTCGCGGCACGGCTCCACGGGCCGCAGCCTGCCCCTCGCCGGGCGAGGCGGCAAGCGGCGAAGATTTTCTTTGCCCCCCCTAATACGAAAAGTGTTTTGACAAACATCTGGCGTGGCCCTATCGGTGGGCGTCCGGGTGGCTACGGAGACGAACGATGTTGAACACCTGCCGCCAGGTGTTGGCGCTCGGTGCCGCGGTGTTGACCCTCGGTGCGACGGCGGGGCCGACCGCCGGCGCGTTCGAGCCCACCCGCCCGGTCCAGCTCTACGTGCCGGCCGGCACCGGTGGCGGTGCCGATCAAATGGCCCGCACCATCCAGGCGATCGTCGCCAAGCACGGGCTCATGAAGCAGCCGATCGTCGTGCAGAACAAAGGCGGTGGCGCCGGCGCCGAGGCCTTCCTCGAGGTCAAGGAGAAGAAGGGGGACGCCCATCTCCTGCTGATCACGCTCTCCAGCCTGTTCACCACCCCGCTGGCCACCGGGATCCCGTTCCGCTGGAGCGACATCACCCCGGTCAAGATGTTGGCCCTCGACCAGTTCGTGCTGTGGGTCCATGCCGAGACACCCTGGCGGACCGTCGACGACTTCCTGCAGGCCGGTCGCGGCCAGCGGCTCAAGATGGGTGGCACCGGCTCGCGCCAGGAGGACCACATCATCACCGTGGCGATCACCCGGGCCACCGGCGTGCCCTTCACCTACGTGCCCTACAAGGGTGGCGGCGAGGTCGCGGTCCAGCTCGTGGGCAAGCACGTGGACGCCACCGTCAACAACCCGATCGAGGCGGTGAGCCATTGGAAGGCCGGCAAGGTCCGGCCGCTGTGCGTGTTCGACGAGAAGCCCATGCCCTACACCGAACGGGTCACCGAGACGGCCGCCTGGAGCGACATCCCGACCTGCAAGAGTCAGGGGCTCGACGTCGAATACCTCATGCTGCGCGGCATCTTCATGCCGGCCGGCGTCAGCGACGAGCAGGTGCGGTTCTACGTCGATCTGCTCGACAAGGTGCGCGCCACCCCGGAGTGGATCGAGCTCATGAAGCAGGGCGCCTTCAACCAGACGGCGCTCGAAGGGGCCGAGTTCCGGGCCTGGCTCGAACGCGAGGAACAGCGCCACCGCGAGCTCATGGCCGAGGCCGGCTTCCTGGCCAAGTGAGGCGACGAGCTCCGTTCCGGAAGGCCCGCGCCGCCCGGACCGCGGGCGAGGACGAGGGCGGGTAGCGATCGCGAGAGGGGAGGAGGACCATGCCGCAGTTCGCCGGCGGAGGACGCGGGATCGGCCGGACCGGGGCGGAGATCGCCCAGGCGACGCTCGTCGGCACGGTGGGCGGCCTCGCCGTCTACGAGGGCCATCGGCTCGGCAACGGCTGGGGGTTCGACGGGCCGGAAGCCGGCTACTTCCCGTTCTGGATCGGCGTCCTGTTGCTCGTGGCGGCCGCCGGCATCCTGATCGAGACCATCCGGCGACGCGATCCGGGCACGCTGTTCGTCTCCTGGCAGCGCCTGGCCCTGGTGTTGCAGGTGTTGGTGCCGGCCGTGGTCTTCGGCACGCTCATCTTCGTGGTCGGCATCTACGCCGCCTCGGCTGCCCTGGTGCTGTGGTTCATGATCCGGTTGGGCGGGTTCTCCTGGCGGCATTCGCTGCCCGTGGCGGCGGCCCTCGTGCTGGTGGCCTTCCTGGTCTTCGAGGTGTGGTTCCTCGTGCCGCTGCCCAAGGGACCGGTCGAGCACGCGCTCGGCTTCTGATCCCGCCGCCCGACCTCGCCACCCGGAGCTCGCCGCCGCGCCATGAACGAGCTCGTGTCGCTCCTCCACGGTTTCACGATCGCCCTCGAGCCCGCCAACTTGGCCCTCATGGTGGTGGGAATCGTGCTGGGCGTGCTGATCGGCGTGCTACCGGGCCTGGGTGGGGCCAACGGCGTGGCGATCTTGCTGCCGCTCACCTTCACGCTCGAGCCGGTCTCGGCGATCATCCTGCTTTCCTGCATCTATTGGGGGGCGTTGTTCGGTGGCGCCATCACCTCGATCCTGTTCAACATCCCGGGTGAGCCCTGGTCGGTCGCCACCACCTTCGACGGCTATCCGATGGCCCAACAGGGCCGCGCCGCCCAGGCCCTGACCGCGGCCTTCACCTCCTCGTTCGTCGGTGCGTTCTTCGCCGTGCTGGTGATCACCTTCGTGGCGCCGATGGTCGCCAACTTCGCCTTGCGCTTCGGCCCGGCCGAGTTCTTCGCGGTCATGTTCCTGGCCTTCGCGAGCTTCATCGGCCTGTCCTCGGGCTCGCCCTTCAAGACCATGGCCTCGATGCTCCTGGGCTTCGCCCTGGCGGCGGTCGGGCTCGACACGGTCACCGGCCAGCTGCGCGGCACCTTCGGCTCGACCGAACTCATGCGCGGCATCGACTTCCTGGTCGCGGTGATCGGCCTGTTCGGCATCTCCGAGATCCTCCAGTCGGTCGAGGAGGGTCTCACTTTCCGCGGCCGCGACGGCCGGATCCGACTGGCCGCGGTGCTCGAGACCTGGGGCCGGATGCTGCACCACAAGGCCTTGATCCTGCGCTCGGCGCTGATCGGCTGCTGGATGGGGATCACGCCGGCCGGCGCCACCCCCGCCTCGTTCATGAGCTACGGGGTGGCCAAGCGACTGAGCCCGCACGGCTCCGAGTTCGGGCGCGGCCGCCTCGAGGGCGTGATCGCCCCCGAAACCGCGGCCCACGCCGCCGGCACCTCGGCCCTTTTGCCGATGCTGGCGCTGGGCATCCCGGGCTCGCCCACCGCCGCCGTGCTGTTGGGCGGGCTCATCATGTGGGGCCTGCAACCCGGGCCCATGCTGTTCGTCGAGCAGAAGGACTTCGTGTGGGGCCTGATCGCGTCGATGTATCTGGGCAACGTCGTGGGCCTGTTCGTCGTCCTGCTGGCCGTGCCCTGGTTCGCGGCGATCTTACGCGTGCCCTTCGCGATCATCGCCGCGATCATCCTCGTGGTGTGCGCGATCGGCGCCTACACGGTCAACAACGCCCCCTTCGACATCGTCTTGATGTTGATCTTCGGCGTGCTCGGCTACGTGATGAAGAAGCTCGACTATCCGCTGGCCCCGCTGGTCCTGGCGCTGGTGCTGGGCGATCGGACCGAGCAGTCCTTCCGCCAGGCACTCCTGCTCTCGGAAGGTAGCTTCACGATCTTCTTCGACAATGCGCTGGTGGCCTCGATCATGGGGCTGGGCTTCCTGATGCTGTTCTGGCCGCTGTTGCAGAAGCTCCGGCGGCGCCCGCCGGCCCCCGCCCCGGTGGGCTGAGCACCCGAGGGTGCCGCAGAAGAAGGTGCGCCTCCTCGCGCTCCTCCTCTGGGGCCTGCTCGGCCTCGGGACGGCCCGCGCCGAGCCTTGGATCCCCACGCCCGGGCTGCGCTTCGACGTCCAGTTCACGAAGCCCTTCGCCCTCGACCGGCCGGTCGACGTGCTGGAGCTCGATCTCTTCGACACGCCGGCCGAGACGGTGGCGGCGCTGCGCGCCCGCGGCGTCCGCTCGGTGTGCTATCTGAACGCCGGCGCCTGGGAGCGGTGGCGGCCGGACGCCGACCGCTTCCCGCAGGAGGTCCTGGGCAAGGCCTATACCGGCTGGCCGGGCGAGCGCTGGCTCGACGTCCGGAGAATCGACCTCCTGGCGCCGATCCTCGAAGCGCGGCTCGACCTCTGTCGCGAGAAGGGCTTCGATTCGGTCGAGGCCGACAACGTGAACGGCTTCGAGAACGACACGGGCTTCGCGATCGACCGCACCCACCAGCTCGCCTTCAACCGCTGGCTCGCGGCCGCCGCGCACGCCCGGGGCCTGTCGATCGCCCTCAAGAACTCGGGCCTGCTGGCCGCGGAACTGGCTGGCGACTTCGACTGGGCGCTCGTCGAATCCTGCTACCGCTTCGCCGAATGCCAGCTCTACGCACCGTTCCGGCGGGCCGGCAAAGCGGTCTTCGTGATCGAGTACGAGCGCAGCCGACGCCGGCAGGCGGCCTGGTGCGCCGCCGCCCGCAACGACGGCTTCGATCTGCTCTTCAAGCGCCGCAAGCTCGACGGCTGGCTCGCCCGCTGTCCTCGAGGGCCGGCCCCGGTCGGGACGATCCGAGGCGGCGCTGCGGCACGCCGATCGTCGCCCGTCAGCCCGGATCGCCGGCATCCAGGCCGAGATCGCCCAGACCCGCCAGATGCGCGTCGAGCCGGCTCAAAAGCGCCGCCAGCTGGGCCCGGTCCTCGGGGCCCAGGACCGCGGTGAGCTCGGCCTCGAGCGCCCGCGCGAGCGGCACGATCCGCTCGAACACCCCCCGCCCTCGCGGCGAGAGCGCCAACAGCGCCGAGCGGCGATCCTCGGGATGCGGCCGGCGGGCCAGCATGTCCTTGGCCTCGAGCGCCGCCACCGCCCGGCTCACCTTGACCTTGTCCATGGCCGTGCGCTCGGCGATCGCCACGGCCGTCATCGGCCCCTCCGATCCGAGCACGGCCATCACCCGCCATTCCGGGATCGACAGGCCGAACCGCTCGGCATAGGCGCGGGCGAACGCCCGGCTCATCCGGTTGGCGGTGACCGACAGCCGATAGGGCAGGAAGGCGTCGAGCCGGAACGGTTCGTCCTCCGCGCCCTCGCCGCGGCGCGGCGGATCCTGCTCGGCGGCCGTTGACTTTCGTTTCATATGAAACATCATCGTCTCAGGCAGCGGGGCAGGCAAGCCCTGCCCGGACGGGAGGACCCGCGATGAAGCACTACATCCGCTTCCCGCGCCTCGAGGGGCGCACGAGCCGCCAGGCCCACGCCGATCTGCCCGAGGGCACCTTCGAGCGGGAGATGGGCAAGGAGGGCTTCTTCGGGCCCGCCACCCAGATGTACCACCGCCATCCGCCCACCGGCTGGGAGAGCTGGGAGGGGCCGCTGCGGCCGCGCGCCTTCGACCTCAACGGCATCACGGGGCCGCATCCCTCGCCCTTCGACGCGCCCGAGGTGCTCTTCAACGCCCACGTCCGGCTGCGCTTCTGGCGGGCGCCCGAGCGGATGGACCATCTGGCGCGCAACGCCGACGGCGACGAGCTGATCTTCGTCCACGAGGGTGCGGGTGACCTGTTCTGCGACTACGGCCATCTCGAATACCGCAAGGGCGACTACATCGTCCTGCCGCGCAGCACCATGTGGCGGATCGAGAGCCGCGAGCCCACCACCTGTCTTTTGATCGAGGCCACGGGCTCGACCTACATGCTGCCCGAGAAGGGCATCCTCGGCCATCATGCGATCTTCGATCCGGCGGTGCTGGATACGCCGCGGATCGACGAGGCCTTCGAGGCGCAACAGAGCGAGACGCGCACCCGGGTCGTCATCAAGCGCAACAACCGCTTGTCGATCTGCACCTATCCCTTCAACCCGCTCGACGCCGTGGGCTGGCACGGTGATCTGGCGCCGGTGCGGCTCAACGTCCAGGACATCCGACCGCTCGCCAGCCACCGCTACCATCTGCCGCCTTCGGCGCACACCACCTGGGTGGCCAATCGGTTCGTGATCTGCACCTTCACCCCGCGGCCGTTCGAGACCGATCCGGGGGCGCTCAAGGTGCCGTTCTTCCACAACAACGACGATTACGACGAGGTGCTGTTCTACCACGCCGGCGACTTCTTCTCGCGGGACAACATCAAGTCCGGCATGATGACCCTGCATCCCTGCGGCTTCACCCACGGGCCCCATCCCAGGGCCCTCGAGCGGGCCTTCGTCCAGCCCAAGCCGGCCACCGACGAGTACGCGGTGATGCTCGACACCCGCGACGCGCTCGAGATCGGCGCCGCCGCCTCGGCGGTGGAGTGGACCGGTTACGCCGACAGCTGGAAGGTGAAGCGGCCGGAAGCGGCCAAGCTCGCCGCCGAGTGAGCCGCGGTGAAGCTCGCGAGCCTCCGTGAGGGCGGCCGGGACGGGCGTCTGTGCCTGGTCTCGGCCGACCTCGGCCGCGCCGTCCGGGCCCGCGCCGTGCCCACCATGCAAGCGGCGCTCGACTCCTGGGCCGCGGTCGCACCGCTGTTGGCCGAGGAGGCGAAGGCCCTGGAGGAGGGCCGCGCCCCGGGGGCGTTCCCGTTCGACCCGAACGCCTTCCTGGCGCCCCTGCCGCGCGCCTATCAGTGGGCCGACGGCTCGGCCTATCTCAACCACGTCGAGCTCGTGCGGCGCGCCCGCGGCGCCGAGCTGCCGCCTTCCTTCCTGACCGATCCCTTGATGTATCAGGGCGGCTCGGACGGCTTTTTGGCCCCCACCGAGCCGATCCCGTTGCTCGAGGAGGCGTTCGGCCTCGACTTCGAAGGCGAGGTGGCGGTGATCACCGACGACGTGCCGATGGCCGCCACGGTCGAGGAAGCGGCCGCCGCCATCCGCCTGTTCGTGCTGGTCAACGACGTCACCTTGCGCAACCTGGTCCCGGGCGAGCTCGCCAAGGGCTTCGGCTTCTTCCAGTCGAAGCCGGCCTCGGCGCTCTCGCCGGTGGCGGTGACGGTGGACGAGCTGGGCTCGATGTGGGACGGGGCGCGGCTGCACGGCGAGCTGCGCTGCACGCTCGACGGCCGGCTGTTCGGCCGACCGCACACCGGCCGCGACATGCAGTTCTCGTTCCCGCAGTTGATCGCCCACGCCGCCCGTACCCGCAGCCTCGGCACCGGCAGCATCGTCGGCTCCGGCACCATCTCCAACCGGCAGCCCCTGGAAAGCGCCGAGGTCGCGCGCGGCGGGGTGGGTTTCGCCTGCATCGCCGAAGCCCGCACGGTCGAGACCCTGCGCGACGGCGCCCCCACCACACCGTTCATGAAGGCCGGCTCGACGATCCGCATCGAGATGCTCGATCCGGCCGGCCGCTCGATCTTCGGGGCCATCGACCAGCGGGTCGTCCCCTTCTCGAGGAGCCGATCGTGAGCAAGGCCTTCGCGAGCACCGCCGATCTCGCCCCCAAGAGGGTGAGCTTCGAGGAGATCGGCCCGGGTCTGTTCGCCTACACCGCCGAGGGGGACCCCAATTCCGGGGTGATCGTCGGTGACGATGCCGTCATGGTGATCGACGCCCAGGCGACCCCGGCCATGGCCCGCGAGGTGATCGAGCGGATCCGAACGGTCACCGACAAGCCGATCCGCTGGCTGGTCCTGAGCCACTACCACGCGGTGCGGGTGCTGGGCGCCTCGGCCTACGGCGCCGAGCAGATCGTGGCCTCGCAAGCCACCCGGGATCTGATCGTCGAGCGCGGCCGGGAGGACATGGAGAGCGAGATCGGCCGCTTCCCGCGGCTGTTCCGCGGCAAGGAGACGATCCCCGGCCTCACCTGGCCGACCCTCGCCTTCGAGAGCGCGATGACCGTGTGGCTCGGGCGCCGCGAGGTGCGCATCCTCCATCTCGGCCGCGCCCACACCCGGGGCGACACGGTGGTCTGGCTGCCGAAGGAGCGGGTGCTGTTCGCCGGCGACACGGTCGAGTTCGGCGCCACCCCCTATTGTGGGGACGCCCATCTGGCCGACTGGCCGGCAACGCTCTCCCGCATCCGCGCCCTCGAGCCCGAAGCCCTGGTGCCCGGCCGGGGGCCCGCCGCCAAGGACGCCGCCGCCTGCCGGCTCGCCATCGAGGGCACCGAGGCCTTCACCAACCGGCTCTTCGCGCTGACCCGGAGTTTCGCGCAGCGCGGCGCCTCGCTCGAGGAGACCTATCGTGCGGTGGTGGCGGCGATGCGGCCGGAGTTCGGGCATTGGGTGATCTTCGATCACTGCATGCCGTTCAACGTGAGCCGCGCCTACGACGAGGCGTTGGGCCTGGACCGGCCACGGGTGTGGACCGCCGAGCGCGACCGGACGCTGTGGGCGGCCCTCGAGGGCGGCGGCTGAGCGCGGGAGGGCCCGATGTCGGCCAGCTTCGCCTATCCGCGCTACGCCTATCGGCGACCGCTCGAGCTCGATCGCGGTGGGGGTGCCGCCCGGGTGGTCGTCCTGGGCGGTGGGGTGGTGGGCCTGACGGTGGCGCTCGATCTGGCCCGGCACGGCATCGACACCCTGCTCCTCGACGAGGACGACACGGTGAGCGTGGGCAGCCGGGCGATCTGTTGGTCGAAGCGCACGCTCGAGATCTACGACCGGCTGGGGCTGGGAGCGAAGCTCGTCGAGAAGGGTGTCACCTGGAAGCTCGGCAAGGTCTTTCTGGGCGAGAAGCTGGCCTATTCCTTCGATCTCTTGCCCGAGCCCGGCCACAAGATGCCGGCCTTCGTCAACCTCCAGCAATATTGGCTGGAGACCTGGTTGGTCGAGGCCTGTGCCGAAAGCGGCCGGGTCGATCTGCGCTGGCGCAACCGGGTCGAGCGGGCCGAGCCCCGGCCGGACTCGGTGCGGCTCGAGGTCGTGACCCCGGACGGCCCCTACACGCTCGAGGCCGAATGGCTGCTCGCCTGCGACGGGGCCCGTTCGACCGTCCGCCGGGCCCTGGGCCTGCCGTTCATCGGCCAGGAGTTCCGCGATCGCTTCCTGATCGCCGACGTGCTCATCGAAGACGCCGATTTCCCGGCCGAGCGACGTTTCTGGTTCGATCCCCCCTTCCACCCCGGCCAATCCGTGCTCCTCCACAAGCAGCCCGATCGGCTCTGGCGGATCGACTTCCAGCTCGGCCCCGACGCCGATCCCGAGATCGAGACGCAGCCCGAGCGGGTGGCGGGGCGGGTACGGGCCATGCTCGGGCCCGAGGTCCGCTTCGCGCTCGATTGGGTCAGTCTCTACACCTTCCGCTGCCGGCGGTTGGAACGCTTCCGTCACGGCCGGATCCTGTTCGTGGGCGATTCCGCCCATCAGGTGAGCCCGTTCGGCGCGCGCGGCGGCAACGGGGGTGTGCAGGACGCCGACAATCTGGCCTGGAAGCTCGCCGCCGTGCTCGAGGGCCGGGCCCCCGAGGCGCTGCTCGACAGCTACGAGGCCGAGCGGATCCCGGCCGCCGACGAGAACATCCTCCACTCGACCCGGGCGACCGACTTCATCAGCCCCAAAGGCGCGGCGGCGCGGGCCTACCGCGACGCGGTGCTCTTGCTCGCCGGTGAGCATCCCTTCGCGCGGGCGATGGTCAACGCCGGCCGCCTCTCCACGCCGCACCGCTATCGCGCCACGCCGCTGTCGACCCCCGACGACCGACCCTGGCCGGGCGGCCCGCAGCCGGGCGATCCGCTGCCCGATGCGCCTCTCGCCGACGGTGGCCATCTGCTCGAGCGGCTGGGTGGGCGACCCGTGCTGGTCCGCTTCGATCACGGCCCGCCGGTCGAGCTGCCACAGTTGGCCGAGCTCGAGCTGCCGACCGAAGGAACGGCCTTCGCGCGGCTGGGCGGCGTCCCGGAGAGCGCTTTTCTGGTGCGCCCCGACCAGCATCTGGCGGCCCGCTTCGTGCGGCCCGACCGCGCGGCCGTCGCCGCGGCCCTCGATCGGCTGTTCGCCCGCCCCTCCGCTTCCGTGGAGAGCCGCCCGTGAGCACCGCCCCGTCGGCCCCGCCGTTCGATCCCGACGCGCTGTTCGTGCGGCTGGTGCGGGCCCATCGCGATCTCGACGAAGCCACGAGCCGGCGGCTCGATGCCGCGCTGGTGCTCCTGTTGGCCGAGCGGCTGGGCGATCCCGCCGCGCTCGACCGGGCGATCGGCGAGGCCCGCCGGGCGCTGGGCCGGCCCGCCGAGCCGGAGGAGATCGGCACGTGAGGCTGCGGCTGTTTTCCTATTGGCGCTCCTCGGCCTCCTTTCGGGTGCGCATCGCTCTCGAGCTCAAGGGGCTGGCCTACGAGATCGTGCCCGTGAACCTGATCGCGGATGGCGGTCGGCAGCACGATCCGGCCTATCGAGCGCGCAATCCGCAAGGGCTCGTGCCCACCCTCGAGGTCGACGGCCGACCGCTCGGCCAGTCGCTGGCCATCATCGAATGGCTCGAGGAGACCGTTCCGCAGCCGCCGCTCTTGCCGGCCGATCCCTGGCAGCGGGCGCGGGTGCGGGCCTTCGCGCTGGCCATCGCCTGTGAGATCGCCCCGCTCTCCAACCTCGCCGTACGCCGCTACCTGGCCGAGGAGCTGGGCCGGGACGAGGCCGGCCAGCTGGCCTGGCACCGGCGCTGGGGCGAGGCCGGTCTTTCCGCCTGCGAGGCCATGATCGCGAACGAGCCCGGCCCGTTCTGCTTCGGTGAGCAGCCGAGCCTCGCCGACTGCGTCCTGGTCCCGCAGCTCTACAACGCCCGGCGCTACGGCATCCCGCTCGAGCCCTTCGCTCGTCTGCGGCAGGCCGATTCGGCCATGCGCGCGCTCGAGGCCGTGCGCCGGGCCGAGCCCGAGGCCCAGCCCGACGCGCCGCGCCCGAGCTGAACCGGCGGGCCCGGCCCCGGCCGCTCAGCCGAGCCAGAAGCCGAGCAGGCCGGCGGCGGCCACCGCCCCACCACCCAGCCGCGGCAGGAGCGGCAAGGCTGCCCGGCGGGCCGCCTCGCCGATCGCCACGCCCACGAGGTGCAAGAGCAGCGAGGTCGAGACGAACCCCGCCGCGTAGACCAGCGGAGCGGCCACCTCCGGGAGTTCGGCACCGTGGGCGTGGCCGTGGACTAGGCCGAACGCGCCGACGATCGCCGCGCCCGCGGCGAGCGGCAGGCGGATCGTGAGCGCGATCAGAAGGCCCACCACCACGAGCGAGACCAGGATCCCGGCCTCGACGGCCGGCAGCTCCACCCCGGTCGTGCCGAGCAGGCCGCCGGCCAGCAGTCCCACGAGGAACACGGCCGGCGCCACCCACACGGCCCGGCCGCCCTGCTGGGCGGCCCACACGCCCACCGCCAGCATGGCCAAGAGATGATCCCAGCCGGCCAAGGGGTGGACGAGGCCGTGCACGAGCCCGGCGCCCTCGGCACCCGTGGTGTGAGCCGCGGCGCTCCCGGGCAGGGCCACGAGGGTCAGGAGCGCGAGCGGAAGACGGTTCGAGCGGTTCAAGGCGGATCCCTCCGGATCGGCTGCGCCGAGGCGACGAGCAAGCTTCGTACCGCAGGACACCGGCCGGCCGGCTCCGCACGGCGGGACGGGCCGGGCGGTGCGCGAGGCGACGGACCGCTGCTCGCTTCTTGGGCAGGCTGGCGCGCGATCGGGCAGATCCCGGTGCGATGCCGTGCAGCCGCCCCCACGCGTCGGCGTCGGCGGAACGCGCCGGCCGGCACGGCGCGCTGGACCGGGACGGCCACCCCCAGCCGGCGCCCGTCGACCAGGACGCTGCCCAGATGCACCGCCACCACGCTCCAGCTCGACCCGGCGGGCACCAGGACGGGTGCGCCCGAGAGCCCGCGGGCCGCCACACAGCCGTGCAGGACCAATCCCGGACGGCCCGGTGCCGCCTCGATCGGGCAGGGCGCCAGGCGCACCGGTAGATGCGGCCGGTCACGGGCGTAGCCCAGGAGCTGGGCCGCCCGGTCCGCCTGGCTCGCACCGCGCGGCCGGCCGACCGGCAGCGGCTGGAGCAGATCGAGATCGAGGAGCGCCCGCTCGAGCCGCAGCACCGCCCAATCGTCCTCGAGCCGGGTGGGGGCGCCGTCGGCGCCGAAGGTGAGGCCGGGCGCGGTGCGAAAGCTCGCGGCACGGGCGTGGGCGACGAACGCGCCGCGCCGCCAGCCGGCCACGAAATGGACCTCCTCGGGATCGTACAGGCGCCGCTGGCGCGGATGGAACAGGCAGTGGGCGACGGTGAGCACCTCCGAGGGGCCCACGAGCGTGCCGGTGCAAAAGCCGTGCGGCACGTTGACCCGGCCGATCGCGTTCCAGGTGAAGTTCGGTTCCAGGACCTCGGGTGCCGCCAGGGCGCGGCCGGCGAGCACGGCGCCGGCGAGCACCGAGAGAGTCAGAAGCGCACCGATGCGGGTAAGCAGGGACGGGTTGCCGCGCGCCATGATGGCGAGGAGCATGGGGCCGGCGGCGGGCCGCGGCAAGCCGCGCATCCCGGCACGGGGCGGGAAGGCCCGGCCCGGTCTCGGGTGGAGGGGACGTGGTCGACCTCGATCGCTTGGAGCGGCTGCTGCTCGCCGCGGCACGGGAGCGCCGGCCGCTCACCTACGGCCGGCTGTTGCGGGCGCTGGGTTTTCGCATGGGCCCGCGCAACGTGGCGGCGCTCTGCCGCGATCTCGGCCGCGTGCAGGCGCGGTTGACTGCGCGCGGCGCCCCCGATCTGTGCTGCCTCGTGGTCCGCGCCGCCGACGGCCTGCCCGGGGCCGGTTGGTTTTCGAGCCGCCGCGCGGAAGGACTCTACGATGGACCGCCCGAGGGGCCGGCGGCGCGGACCCATCTCGTGGCCGCGCAAGCGTGCGCCTACGCCTGGGCGGCGACGGCACCGACCGCTGGGCCGTCGAAGGAGGCGGGATCCGAACGGCCCTGGCCCGATGCGGGCGATGTCTGATAAGCTCGGCCGAGGGTGTCGTGTGCAGGGAGACATGGCGTGTACGGCCCGCTCACCGTCCTGGCCGCCCTCGCGCTGGCCCTGCCCGTCCGGCTCCTGGCCGCCCCCTTCGAGGTGGCGGGGCTCGTGTTCAGCGACGAGGAGGGAGGGGTCGTCCTGCGCGCCGCCTGGGGCACCGGGACGCCCGAGGACCCGATCACGCTGGTCGAGGACATCACCGACGACGGCCCGGCGGTGATCACGGTGCGCGGCATGCGGGCGGCCTTCGGCAATCGCGCCGTCCCCGGCCAGGGGGTCGGGTTCGTACTGGTCAAGATCGTGCGCAACCTCACGAGCCGACCCTGGCACAGTTTCGAGATGGAACTGCGCGAGATCGCGACCCGGCCCTCGACCTTCGAGGACGGGCTCTCCTTCGGCCAGGCGCTGGGTGCCGCCCGGGTATTCGCGTCCGACCGTTTCACCGAACTCGCCCAGACCGACGAGCCGCTCGATGCGGTGGTGTTCAGCGGCGCCACCGTCCTGCCCGGCGAGACGGTCACGGTGCGGGTGCTGGTGACCGACTTCTCGCCCACCTATCAGTTCTACATCCTGCAGCGCCGCGACGCGCCGTTGGCCGGCCTCGCGCCCGAGGCGTCGGGCGCGATCGAGCGGTGAGCTCGAACCGCGGCCCGCTCGGCGCTCGCCCGGCTCGCCGGACGGAATGTCGCGGGGCTGCGTGATCCGGTCACTGCCGAGACGCGAGTGCCGTCCTACATGATGGGGGAGACGGCCCGGATCGGGCCGGACGTCGACGGGAGGGACCAGCGATGACCACCAATGTCGGAACCGTGGATCGGGTGATCCGTGGGATCGTGGGGATCGTGCTGATCCTCATGGTGTTCGTCGGGCCGCAGACCAATTGGGGCTGGATCGGGGTGATCCCGCTCGTGACCGCGATCTTCGGCTTCTGCCCGGCCTACAAGCTGTTCGGCATGTCGACCTGCCCGACGAGCAAGGCCTGATCGTCGCGCGCGCTCACCCGCCGCTTCCGATCCCCGCCGCCGGGTGCTAGCAGCCTCGACCGGCGGCGGATGCGGAAGCGGCGGGCCGGTGGCTCGACGGGCCGAGCGGAACCTGACGGCCGTCCAGCGGGGGACGAGCGATGCGCTTTGCGGGCAAGACGGTGATCGTGACCGGCGGTGCGCGCGGGATCGGGCTCGCCTGCGTGGAGGCGTTCGCGGCCGAGGGTGCGGCGGTGCTGTTGGCCGACATCGACCGCACGGCCGGGGAGGCGGCCGCCGTCCGCTTGGGGGCGGAGGGTCGCAGCGTGCGCTTCCAGGCCGCCGACGTGTCGCGGGCGGCCGACGCCGAGGCCCTGGTGGAGGCGGCGTTGACCTGGACCGGGCGGCTCGACGTGCTGATCAACAACGCCGCGATCCTGCGGCCGGGCGACGTGCTCGGCCTCGAGGAAGCCGATTTCGACGCCGTGCTGGCGGTCAACCTCAAGGGTCCGTTCCTCGTGGGCCGGGCGGCGGCACGGGTGATGGTGGCCCGAGGCGGCGGGGCGATCGTCAACATGGGCAGCGTCAACGGCGTGCTGGCGATCCCCGACCAGCTCGCCTACGTGGTGAGCAAGGGCGGCCTCCATCAGCTCACGCGGGCCATGGCGCTGGCGCTCGCCGACAAGGGCGTGCGGGTCAACGCCATCGGCCCGGGCTCGATCGCCACCGATCTGTTGCGCCGGGTGATGACCGACGAGGCGGCGCGCAAGAAGATCCTCTCGCGCACCCCCATGGGTCGGCTGGGCGAACCCGCCGAGGTGGCCAGGCTCGCCCTCTTCCTGGCCAGCGAGGAGGCGAGCTATATAACCGGGCAGATCGTCTACATCGACGGCGGCCGGTTGCCGCTCAACTATACCGTGCCGGTGCGCGATTGAGGCCGAACGCCGCGGTCGGTCGGCCCGGAGCGCGGCCGGCTTCGGCGCGGTCGCCGGATCGTTCGAGGAGCGCGTGATGGAACGTCCTTTGATGCCGCGGGCCACGGCGGTGTGGCTGGTCGAGAACACGTCCTTGACCTTCGATCAGATCGCCGAGTTCACCGGCCTGCACCCGCTCGAGGTCAAGGCCATCGCCGACGGCGAGGTGGCCCAGGGCATCCGCGGGCTCGACCCGGTGGTGAGCGGCGTGCTCACCCGCGAGGAGATCGCCCGCTGCGAGAAGGACCCCGAGGCCCGGCTGCAGATGGCCAAATCGGTGGCGGCGACGATCAAGCCCGCCAAGCGCAAGACGGCGCGCTACACGCCGCTCTCCAAGCGGCAGGATCGGCCGGATGCGATCGCCTGGCTGTTGCGCCACCATCCCGAGCTGAGCGACGCCCAGATCTGCAAGCTGTTGGGGACCACCAAGGCCACCGTGCAAGCGGTGCGCGATCGCACCCACTGGAAGAGCCAGGACATCCGCCCGCGCGATCCGGTGATCCTGGGCCTGTGCACCCAGAGCGAGCTCGACGAGGCGGTGGCCCGCGCCCGAGCCGAGCAGGTGGCGCCGCCCACGCCGCGCAAGGTGCCGCTCCAGGAGCTGGGCGAGCTCGCCGAGTGAGCGATCAGCTGCCCTCGCGGCCGGCGTCGCGGCCGCAGCCGAACCAGAAGCGCTCGGAGAGCAGGCGCCGGTCGCCCTCGATCAGATAGGCGATCCGCCGCAAGGCGCCGGCCGCGACACTGGGCAGAGTCCCGGGGCGGATGAGCACCCGCAGCCCGTGCTCGGGGCCGGGACCGGTCTCGCACAGCCCGACGGTGGGGCGCAGCCGCGGATCGCTGGAGGCGGCGCCCTCGAAGGCGATCCACGGACCTCGGCCCGCCGCCGGGTCGCTCTCGCCGGCCTTCTGGCCGCGCGCCACGAGCGCCGCCGAGATCGCCCGCCGGCGCTCGCGCGGCAACAGGTTGAACATCTGCCGCGCCCGCCGCAGATCGGCGAGCGAGCCGGTCTTGAGCGCGCGGCGAACGGCGTGCAGCAGCAGACTGTCGCGACCGAGCTCGCGCTCGACGACCGGAAGGAGGCCGGCCAGGAAGTTGCGCAAGCCGGCAGTCTCGCCCGGATAGCGTTCGCGCTGCATCGGCCCGTCCAGCCGCCTCGTCCCGTCGAACCGCGATCCTAACGATTCGTTAGCGCTCGGCAATCCTGGCCGCACATCCCCGTGCGCCCCCCGGGGCGCGGCTGGGAGCGGGCGCCGCGGGTCCCGGCTAACCGGCGGTCGTCCCGGGACGCGGCAGGAGGTGTTCGACCAGCCGCACCCAGTAGCTCGCCCCGAGCGGCAGGATCGCGTCGTTGAAGTCGTAAGTGGGGCTGTGGCACACGCGCCCCTCGGCGCCGCCGCCCTGCCCCAGCCAGACGTAAGAGCCCGGCCGCTTCTCCAACATGAAGGCGAAGTCCTCCGCCCCCATACAGGGCGCATGGTCGGCGTCGACGTTCGCAGGGCCCACGAGCGTGGCGGCGACCGCCGCCGACAGGCTCACCTCCTCGGGGCTGTTGACCGTGGCCGGATAGCCGGGCTCGTAGTCGAGCCGGCCGGTCATCCGGTAGGCGGCGGCGAGGCCGCGGACGATCTCCTCCATGCGCCGGGCGATCGTCTCCTGCGTGGCGCGGCGATAGGTGCGCACCGTCCCCCACAGCTCGGCGCGGTCCGGGATCACGTTGTAGGCGTCGCCGGAGGCGATCCGGGTGACCGAGACGACCACCTGGTCGAGCGGGTCGGTCTCGCGCGCGACCAGCACCTGCAGGGCCTGGACCAGTGCCGCCGCGGCGACCACCGGATCGCGCCCCTGATGCGGCATGGCACCATGGCAGCCGGCCCCCTCGAGAGTGATGGTGAAGCGATCGGCGGCGGCCATCGCCGGCCCGCTGCGCATGGCGAAGGTGCCGGGCGGCAGATCCGGCCAGTTGTGCAGGCCGAACACCCGCTCCATCGGGAAGCGCTCGAACAGCCCCTCCTCGATCATCCGCCGGGCCCCGGCGAAGCCCTCCTCGGCCGGCTGGAAGATCACGTACACGGTTCCGGCGAAGTTGCGGGTCTCGGCCAGGTAGCGGGCGGCCCCCAGGAGCATGGCGGTATGCCCGTCGTGGCCGCAGGCGTGCATCTTGCCGGGGACCTTCGAGGCCCAAGGCAGGCCCGTGCGTTCCTCGATCGGCAAGGCGTCCATGTCCGCGCGCAGGCCGATCGACGGACCCGGCCCCTGGCCGCGGATCACCCCCACCACGCCCGTGACCGCGAGCCCCTCGTGGACCTCGTCGACCCCGAACTCGCGCAGTTTGCCGACGACGAAGCGCGCGGTCTCGACCTCCTCGAAGGCGAGCTCGGGATGCTGGTGGAGATGGCGCCGCCAGGCCGTCATGTCGGCGTGGAACGCGGCGATCCGGTCGACGATCGGCATCGGATGTCCCCTCGCATGCCACCTTCGCCCGCGCCCTCGCCGTGGCGAGGGGGGCGAGCCGGCTCGTCGCGCGCCCGAGATGCGCGCTCGCTCGAAACGATGGACGGGCCGGGGGGCCCGGCCCGTCCGCGACGATCGATTCGGGGTCGGTCTCAGCCGCCGATCGGGGCGTACTGGCCGTTGCTCCACCTGTACATGACGTATTCGGGGTTCTTGACGTCACCCTTCCCGTCGAAGGCGATCGGGCCGATCACCGTGTCGTAGGTGCCGGCACGCAGCGCCTCGATCAGCTTGTCGAGGTCGAGCGACTTGGCCCGCTCGGCGGCTTGGGCGAACACCTGGAAGGCGGCGTAAGTGTAGAGCGTGTAGCCCTCGGGGTCGTAGCCCTGGGCCTTGAACTTGGCGACCACGTCCTTGGCCGCGGGGTTGGCGCGCGGGTCGGGGGCGAAGGTCATGAGCGTGCCCTCGCCCGTGGGCCCGGTGATCTGCCAGAATTGCTGATCGACCAGAGCGTCACCGGACATGATCTGAGCGGTGAAGCCCTGCTCGCGCGACTGGCGGGTGATCAGCCCGGCCTCGGTGTGGTAGCCGCCGATGTAGACGAGGTCGACACCGGCACCCTTCATCTTGGTGATGAGCGCGGAGAAGTCCTTGTCACCCTGATTGTAAGCCTCGTACATGACCTCGGTGACACCGCGCTTGTTCAGCTGCTTCTTGAACTCGTCGGCGAGGCCCTTGCCGTAGGCCGACTTGTCGTGGAGAATGGCGATCTTGGAGCCCACCTTCTTGTCGACCACGTAGTTGGCGGCGTAGATGCCCTGGACGTCGTCTCGCCCGCAGGTGCGGAAGACGTTCTTGTAGCCCTGCTCGGTCAGCTTCGGATTGGTCGAGGCCGGGGTCATCTGCAGGATCCCCTCTTCGTTGTAGATCTTCGAAGCGGGGATCGAGCTGCCGGAGCAGAAGTGCCCGGCCATGAACTTGATCTTCTTGTTGACCATCTGGTTGGCGACCGCCACGGCCTGCTTGGGATCGCAGGCGTCGTCGCCGATCTCCAGCACGAGCTTCTGGCCGAGCACGCCGCCCTTGGCGTTGATGTCGGCGATCGCCATCTCGGCGCCCCGCTTCATCTGTTCGCCGAAGCTCGCGTACTGGCCGGTCATCGGTCCGGCGGTGGCGACGAGGATGTCGGCCCGGGCGGCACCGGTCAGCGCCACCAGCGCCGCGGTGCCGAGCAGGAGCGAGGTGAGACGTGTCATCGAGCTCTCCCGTTGGTTGTACGCAACGCCGTTGCCGGTCCCGCCGACGCACGGCGGGTTTGCAAGCGAGCCTAGTGCACCCGCGACGCCAGACAAGCCCGCCCCCTCAGCGCGCTCGCTCGGCCTCGATCTCGGCCCAGGTGAAGGGTGAGGTGCGGCGATAGCGCCACGGATATTGCCGGACCATCCGCTCGACCAGGGTGACGCGGTAGGCCACGAGGCCGATGGCGGTGAGCACGACGTAGGCCGACACGAACCCCGGTAGCGACAGCAGCGGGCCCTGGAACAGCGCGTAGGTGAGGAATCGCGCGGCGATCGCGAGACCCAGGCAGGCGAACAGCACCTGCCGCGCCGGCCGCCAGTGCTCGGCGATCGCCCGGCCGGTGAGCCAGGCGGCGCCGCCGGCGAGCACCACGGTGAGGCCCACGAACACCGCCACCGGACCACCCAAGAGGGTCTCGAGGTCCACGGGCACCCTCCCGCTTTGCCTCAATGGCCACCTTCGAGATAGGCGGCCCGGATCTCGGGGTCGGCCAACAGCTCGCGGCCGGTGCCCTGCATGACCACCCGGCCACTCGCCAACACGTAGGCGCGATGGGCGATCTTGAGGGCCTGATAGGCGTTCTGCTCGACCAGCAGAACGGGCAACCGCCGCTCGCGGTTGATGGCGACGATGGCCTCGAAGATCTGCCGGACCAGGATGGGGGCGATGCCGAGCGAGGGCTCGTCGAGCAGCAACATCCGCGGCCGGGCCATCAGCGCCCGGCCGATGCACAGCATCTGCTGCTCCCCGCCCGAGAGCGTGCCGCCGCGCTGGTGCAACCGTTCCTTCAACCGCGGGAACAGCGCGAAGACCTTCTCGAGATCCTCCTCGACGTGGCTGCCGTCGGTCGGCACCGCCCCCATGAGCAGGTTCTCGAGCACCGTCATGCGCGGGAAGATCCGCCGGCCCTCGGGGGCCTGGGCGATGCCCAGCCGGACGATGTCGTAGGTGGCCATGTGCGTGATGTCGCGGCCGTCGAAGCGGATCCGCCCCGAGGCGGCGCGCGGATCGCCGCAGATGGTCATGAGCAAGGTGGATTTGCCGGCGCCGTTGGCGCCGATGATGGTGACGATCTCGCCGGCGGCGACCCGGATCGAGACCCCCTTGAGGGCCTCGATGGCGCCGTAGCGGGTGACGACCTCCTCGACCTCGAGCATCAGCCGCCCCCACCCCCGGCGGCGAGGTCGGCCGCCACCTCCGGCGGCAGCTCCTCCTCCTCGGTCTCGCCCAGATAGGCCTTGATCACCGCCGGATCGCGCTTGATCCGCGCGGGCGGGCCGTCGGCGATCTTGCGCCCGTAATCGAGCACCACGATGTGGTCGGCGATGCGCATGACGAGGCTCATGTCGTGCTCGATCAACAGCACCGCGATGCCGTGCCGATCGCGCAGCTCGAGCAGCAGTTCGCCCAGCTCGGCGGTCTCGCGCGGATTGAGCCCGGCGGCCGGCTCGTCGAGGCACAACAGCTTGGGCCCGGCGCACAGCGCGCGCGCGATCTCGAGCTTGCGCTGCTCACCGTAGGGCAGCGAGGCGGCCAGCTGGTCGGCGCGCTCGAGCAGGCCCACCCGCTCGAGCCAGAAGCGGGCCCGCTCGACCGCCTCGGCCTCGGCCCGGCGGTAGGAAGGCGCGCCGAACAGCCCCAGAAGCGTGTAGCCCGAGGCCCGCATGAGCGCGTTGTGCTGGGCCACCACGAGGTTCTCGAGCACGCTCATGCCGCCGAACAGCCGCACGTTCTGGAAGGTGCGGGCGAGCCCGTGGCGCGGGACCCGAAAGCCCTCCAGCCGCTCCAGGAGGACCGGGCCGAAATGGCCGTGGAAGGTGAGCTGACCGGCGGTCGGCCGATAGAAGCCGGTGAGGCAGTTGAAGACCGTGGTCTTGCCGGCCCCGTTGGGGCCGATGATGGCGGTGACGTCGTGGGCGTAGGCGGTGAAGGAGAGGTCGTCGACGGCCACGAGCCCGCCGAAGCGCATGGTGAGGTGGAGGACCTCGAGGATCGGGCGCTTCATCGCCCGCGGCGCCCCGCCGTGGCCAGCCGCAAGGTCGGCTCGCGGTGGGCGAGCAGCCCGCGCGGTCGCCAGATCATGATCAACACCATGGCCGCGCCGAACAGGAGCATGCGGTAGGCCTCGAACTCGCGGCCGATCTCGGGCAACAGCACGATCACCACCGCGGCCAGGACCACGCCGATCTGGCTTCCCATGCCGCCCAGCACCACGATCGCCAGGATCACCGCGCTCTCGATGAAGGTGAAGCTCTCGGGGCTGATGAAACCTTGCCGGGTGGCGAAGAACGAGCCGGCGAAGCCGCCGAACATGGCCCCGAGCGCGAAGGCGGTGAGCTTGGTGTTGGTGGGATTGATGCCCAGCGCCTTGCAGGCGATCTCGTCCTCGCGCAGCGCCTCCCAGGCCCGGCCGATCGGCAGCTTGCGGATCCGCAGCACGAAGAGGTTGGTGACCAGCGCCAGCACCAGCGCCAGGTAGTAGAGGAAGATCACCCGGTGCAAGGTGGAGAACTCGAGGCCGAACAGCTGGTGGAAGGCGATCTCGCCCTCGCCCGGCGTGCGGGTGAAGGGGAAGCCGAAGAAGGACGGGCGCGGGATGTCGGCGATGCCGTTGGGGCCGCCGGTGACCTCGTGCCAATTGATCAGCACGAGGCGGATGATCTCGCCGAAACCGAGCGTGACGATGGCCAGATAATCGCCGCGCAGGCGCAGCACCGGGAAGCCCAGCAGCACCCCGGCCGTCGCCGCCAACAGCCCGGCGATCGGCAGGCAGGCCCAGAAGCCGAGCCCGAACCAGTGGGCGAACAGGGCGTAGGAATAGGCACCGACCGCGTAGAAGGCCACGTAGCCCAGATCGAGCAGGCCGGCCAGGCCCACGACGATGTTGAGGCCCCAGCCCAGCATCACGTAAATGATCACGGTGGTGGCGACGTCGATCGTGTAGCGGCTGGCGAACGGCAGGAAGGGCAGCGCCACGGCGAAGGCGATCCCGGCGAGCCCGAACCAGATCCCGTGCCGGCTCACGAACTCGGCCACCACCCCGGCCCGACCGCTCGGGCGCAGCGCCCGATCGCCCGACGCCAGCCGCAGGCCGAGCCGGCCCAGGAACACCAACGCCGCGGCGATCGCCACCAGGTGGAAGTGGAAGTCGAGCGTGAGCCGGCCGTCCGGACCGGGCACGGTCTCCATACCCAGGATCGGCAGCGTGAGCACGCCGGCCACGAGCGCGGCCAGCGCCGCGTCTTTGAGCCTCGCCCCGAGACCGCCGGGTGCCGCGGGCGGACGCACGCTCACACCTTCTCGATCTCGGGCCGGCCGAGGATCCCGGTCGGCAGAAAGATCAGCACGAGCACGAGGATGGTGAACGCCGCCACGTCCTTGTACTCGATCGAGAAGTAACCCGACCAGAAGGCCTCGACCAGGCCCAGCACCAGACCGCCCAGCATCGCCCCCGGGATCGAGCCGATCCCGCCCAGGACGGCGGCCGTGAAGGCCTTGATACCGGCCAGGAAGCCGATGAAGAAGTCGATCACCCCGTAATACAAGGTGGCCATGAGCCCGGCCACCGCCGCCAGGGACGCACCGATCACGAAGGTGGTGGAGATCGTCCGGTCGACGTCGACCCCGCAGAGGGCGGCCATCTTGAGATCCTGCTGACAAGCCCGCTGGGCGCGGCCGAGCGGTGTGCGGGCGATCACCCAGGTGAAGGCCGCCATCAGCACCAGGGTGACGACGACGATGAGGATCTGGACCCAGGAGATCGTGACCGTGAAGCCCGAGGGGTCCTCGAAGGTGAAGCCGCCGGTGATCACCGGCTGCAGGGTCTTGATCTTGGCCCCCTGGCTGATCTGCACGTAGGTCTGCAAGAAGATCGACATGCCGATGGCCGAGATCAGCGGCGCCAGGCGGAACGAGCCGCGCAACGGCCGGTAGGCGATGCGCTCGACCGTCCAGCCGTAGAGCGAGGTGATGCAGACGGCGACGATCAGCACCGAAAGTAGCGCCAGGGGCGCCCAGGAGATGCCGACCATACCCAGGAGCGTGAACATGATGATCGAGACGAACGCCCCGATCATGTAGATCTCGCCGTGGGCGAAGTTGATCATGCCGATGATGCCGTAGACCATCGAATAGCCGATGGCGACGAGCCCGTAGACCATGCCCAGGGCGACGCCGTTGACGAGTTGTTGCAAGAAGTAGGCCATGCGCGCCCCGCTCGCGGCCGCAGCGCCCCCCGACCCGGCCGGCCGCCCGTCGGCACCCGATGCCCGGGTCGTTCGACGCCTCTCGCCCGGGCTCTAGAGCAGCCTTACGCGAAGCGCAACCGAGCCTTCCGGCAGGCGCAAGGCTGCTGCGGGCGGGCCCGCCGCGCTCACGATCCGATCAGTTGCTTGATGCGCGCCAGATCGAAGCGCTGGGCGAGCTCGACCATCGGCTCCGGTCCGGACAGGTCGGAGCCCTGCAGCAGCAAGGTGCCCTTGCCGCCGAGATCGACCACGAGCTGGCCACTGCGCTGGGCGCCGTCGAAGGTCACCACGGCGCTCTCGCGACCGATGCGCACCCGCTTGGCCCCCGGCTGAGCGGCCAGCACCTGCGGATTGGCCATCATCTGGGCGAAGCCCTGCAACAAGCCGCCCCCGGTGAGGATCTGCGCCTCGACGCTCCCGCCGGCGTCGCGCCGATAGGTGCGTTTGACCGCCGAGCCGCCCAGGAACGCCAACCCGCCCCCGCTCTCCTCGGTGCGCTCGACCCGCCAGCCCGGAGGCGGCTCCGGGAACGAGGCGACCAGGGCTTCGGCGATCTTGGCGCGCAACGCCTGGGTCGCGAACTCGAGCTCGGCCAGCGCGCCGGCGATGTCGCCCTCCTCGTAGAGCCTCTTGGCCTGGTCGAGCGGGTCGGTGACCTCGTCGGCCCGGCCGGGGCCGGCGAGGAACAGGGCGAGGCCCAGGAGGGCGGGAGCGATCGCGCGCAAAGCAGGCACCTCCGCTGGCCGGACGCCGGCGACTGTCCGGGCGCGTCCGTGCGCCTGTCAAGCGGGATCGAGCCCGGCAGGGACCGCGGTCTCACCGTCCTTCGGCCATGCGGGCGCGGATCCGCGGATCGACGGCGAAGTAGAGGAGATCGACCACGAGATTGACGGTCACGAACACGAAGGCGACCAGCACCAGATAGGCCGCCATGATCGGGATGTCGGCGAACTTTACGGCCTGGATGAACAGCGCCCCCATGCCCGGCCACTGGAACACGGTCTCGGTGACGATCGAGAAGGCGAGCAGCGAGCCGATCTGGATACCGGTGATGGTGATCACCGGCACGAGCGTGTTCTTGAGCGCGTGGCCGAAATAGATGGTGCGATCGGAAAGGCCACGGGCGCGGGCGAACTTGATGAAGTCGGTGCGCAGGACCTCGAGCATCTCGGCGCGCACGAGCCGCATCAGGAGTGCCAGCTGGTAGAGCGCCAAGGTCACCGCCGGCAGCACGATGGCCTTGAGGCCCGAGACGGTGAGGAGGCCGGTGGTCCAGAAGCCGAGCCGCACCGTCTCGCCGCGGCCGAAGGACGGCAGCCAGCCGAGCTGCACGGCGAACAGGTAGATGAGGCCGATGCCGATCACGAAGGTCGGCAAGGACACGCCCAGGAGCGAGACCGTCATGAGCGACCGGGCGAGCCAGCCGTCGCGGTGGATGCCGGTGTAGACCCCGAGCGGGATGCCGACCGCGAGCGCCAAGAGCGCCGAGACCAGCACGAGCTCGAGGGTGGCCGGCAGCCGTTCGGCCAACAGCTGGGCCACCGGTCGCTGCAGCCGATAGGAGATGCCGAACTCGCCGCGCGCCGCGTTGGCCACGAAGCGGGCGAACTGGACCAGGAGCGGATCGTCGAGCCCGAGCCGCTCGCGTAGTGCCTGCCGGTCGGCCTGGCTCGCTTCCTGGCCCACCATGTTGTTGACCGGGTCGCCCACGAAGTTGAAGAGCACGAAGCTCACGAGCGCCACGGCCAGCATCACCAGCACGGCCTGGCCGAGCCGTTGCAGGACGTAGGCCAGCATCGCCCGTCAGCCGCCGGCCGGCTCGGGTCCGGCCTCGTCGTCCTCGGCCGGGGCCGGCAGATCGACGTCGGCGTAGAGCTCGGCCAGAGGCAGCTCGAGGTCGAGTGCCGAGAGCGGCACCCGCGCCTCCAACCCCTCGTGCCGGGTGTAGGTCCAGCCCGTCGCGTCGCGGGTGAAGAGCTCGGCCACGGGCTCGTCCTGGCTCAACAGCAGATAGTGGCGCAGGGTCGGCACGGTCTGCCAGTTGCGCCATTTGACGCCGCGATCGTCGCGCTCGGTGGCGGGCGAGAGCACCTCGATCACCACGATCGGGTTCGGATCGAAGGTACCGTCCGGCCGACGGCAGCTCACGCTCACGTCCGGAAGATAGAAATTGCGCCGGCCGATGCGCACGCCGCGGTCCGGCCCGTGCGGCCGACAAGGTCGCCCTGCGAGCCGCTTGCCCAGGGCCAAAATGGCGTTGACGGTGACGAAGTCGTGCCGATCGGAGGCGCCGGCCATCATGACCAGGCGGCCTTCGACGAATTGCCAGCGCTCGGGCCGGCCCTCTGCCCAGGCGAGGAACTCGTCGACGTCGCGCAAGGGCGGTGCGATCGAGGCGGGCTCGGGCATGACTCCCTCCACGGCCGCGCAGTCTAGCCGTGCGCGCGCCGGTCGGCCACCGTCGCGCGCCGGAACGCTCGCGCCTTACGGAAAGACGTGGTGTTGGATGCGGTTGCGGGTGATGAATTGCCAATCGTAGGTCACGCCCAGGCCCGGCCCGTCGGGCACCGGCACGCAGCCGTCGGCCGGCAGGTCCTCGGCCTGGTCGCTGTAGCCGCAGGCGTAGACCGGCGGGACGGCGTTGCGCATGCCGGGACCGATCAACGCCAGCTCGTAGAGATGCGTGTTGCGGGTGGCGGCCATGACGTGCCGGTGGGCCGGGCCGCAGGCGTGGAACTGCACGTCGACGCCGAAGGCCTCGCACAGATGCACGAGGCGGATCGCCCCGGTGATGCCCATGTCGTATTCCGGGTCGGCGTGGATCATGTCGCACCCACCGCCTAAGAGGAACGCGGCCTTGGCCTCGATGCCGCGGACGTGTTCGGAGACCAGGAGCGGGGTCGCGAGCCGCTCCCGCAATCGCTTGTGCGCCTCGATCGAGATGCCGCCGTCGCGCAGCGGGTCCTCGTACCAGAAGCAGCCGACCTCGTCGCACACCCGGCCGAGTGCCAACGCGTCCATCCAGGTGCGCACTTCGCACGCCGGATCGATCATCAAGCGGAACCCCTCGCCCACGGCGCGGCGCGTGGCGCGCAGCGTGCGGGCCTCGCGCGCCACGTCGCCGTCGTGCCAGCCGTGGATCTTGAAGCCGTGGAAGCCCCGCTCCTTGCAGGCGAGCGCATAGTCGGCGAAGGCCTCGGGGCAATCGAGGCCACCGCCTCCCTCCTGGCCGTGATAGGTGCTGGCGTAAGTGGGCAGCCGGTCGCGGAACGCGCCCAACAGGCGGCCGATCGAGCAGCCCAGCCGCTTGCCGGCCAGGTCCCAGAGCGCGATGTCGAGGGGCCCGTGGCCCATGTGGTCGTAGGCGCGCAGCTCGCGCTTGAGATCGTCGAAGATCTGCTCGCGCCGATCCGGGTCGCGGCCGATCAGGTGCGGGGCCAGCATGAGCGCTTGGCCCAGCGCCGCGGGCGTGCCCACCCAATGCGTCACGTACTCGCCGCGAGCGCCGTCGGCGCTGTCGATCGTGACCGCGAAGCGGCTGAGGGCGAGCCGGCCGCCCGCGCGATATTCGATGTTGCCCACGCCGGCCGCACCGTGGGCCGGCAGCGCCAGATCCTCGACCTCGAAACGGAAGACGTGGATCTCGACCCGCTCGATGTGGGTCCGCCCGCTCATACCCGCCTCCCTTGGCCGATCCCCGCCCGTCGACCGGGGCCACCGCGCTCTTGTGCGGACCGGCGCGGGTGCCGGCAAGGCCCGACGGGACATGGCCACTCGCCGCACGCACGGTCGGGCGCCCGATGCCGATCGGCGCAGCCGGGTGCGCGCGCCGGCACGCGGCCGGGCCCCCGCCGGCCTTCGGCCGTCCGCGCCAAGTGTCCGACCTCTCAAGGGAATCGGGCCTGGCTCGACCACCGGTCGCAAACGCCGGGAAGTCGCTTCGCCGACCGCTCGCTGGGGTGCGGCGAACCGTTCGATTAACCAGGGACCGGCACCCTTACGGGCCGCGCGGAGGAGACGATGCGCATCCCTCGCCTTTCGCGGACAGTCGGTCTTGCGCTCGCCCTCGTGATCCTGGCCGCCGCGCCCGCGGCCGCCCGGGATACGCCGGAGGAGGAGATCGAGCGACGGCGTGTCGAGCTGGCCGCGCTCGAGCGTGCCATCGCCCATTTGCACGAGCTGGTGGCCGGTGCCGAACGCGGCGAGCTGTTGCTGCGCGATGATCGGTTGGGTCTGTTGCATCCGTTGCCGCGCGCGGTTGTGGCCGAGCGGGCGGCCATCGCCCGGGCCTTGCCGGCGGCCTTGCGGCCCCTGGCCAGGCCGTCGCTGCCGCCGGGGACGACCCCCGAGGCGCTGGTCGAGGGCCTCGCCGCCGAGACCCGGGCGGTGGTCGACCGCGAGCTGGTCCCCCAGCTCGGCGCGCTCGAGCGGGCGCGGGCCGCCACCGCCGAGCGGATCGCCTGGCTCG
>FWPV01004031.1_pt1 | contig 31982 bp, 27 predicted proteins | sample 2228371 | NCBI WGS metagenome assembly FWPV01 (sample SAMEA103939776, study PRJEB20133) | metagenome
CTACCTGTCACAGACAGTGAAAGACGGGTACGATAATGATAAGAGCGTAGCCGGCTGCGGCCTTTGCCAGACGAAAGTCCCCTGTGAATTACAGAACCCGGCCGCTAGACTGGAGAGGACAAAATAGAGCGGGAACAGAGCCATCGCACGGTAGGTCGGAATATCTGACAGGCCCTGCATTAGCTCAGCGGGCTTTACAGTGGCTGGCCACTGCCTTCATTGAACGGTTGTCAGGGTGTTAGAAGACGTGAGCGGGACGGACATGGTTAAGCTGATTGTAAGACAGTAGCTTTGGCAATTTTTTGATCTAGGCTGCCACCATGTCACTCGGGCGCATCGTCCGAGGTGCAGATCAACAACTTTTCGCCGAGCTTTTTCCTGACCTCGTCAGGGAAGTCCGAGATGATGCCGTCCACACCCATTGTGACGACCCCATCAATACAACACGGCCACGGCAGGCCCCAGACAAAGATGGCCCGACCGAGCCTATGGACCGCCTCCACCAGTTTTCTGCTCACAAACGGGTACCTGACAATAATAGCGTCAGCCTGCGCCGATTCCATAAGCTGCAGCGGATGCTTTCCCGGGGAGACAACGATAATAGCCCTGGGAATATCCGGTGCGTGGTATAAGGCCTCTGTAAGTAAAGACCTGCTGAAAGATAGCAGCATGATACGGGAAAGCGGCGCTTCCGACCTCAGGACCTCCACCAGTTGGCGGAACGACTTCACCTCCTTCAGCTCAATGAACAGGCTGGTGCGGTTGCCGCAGAGGCGAAGTACCTCCTCCAGTACGGGAATTTTGTATTTTCCTCTTAGCCTCACACCCTGCACCTGCGCCAGCGTCAGCCCGCTGACGGTGGCACCGCGTAGCTTCGGGTCATGAAAGACGACAAAGCTCTTATCTGAGGTCTCCCGGACATCGAATTCTACGCCATCGACACCTAAACCGATAGCCGCATCCAGAGATTCCAGGGTATTGTCCGGAAATACCCTGGTGAAACCCCTATGCGCAATATTGAGAACTCTCCGCACCGCTGTAAAACAGCCCCTCTAAAGTCACATTTTACCACCAAAAGGCGTCACCATTCGCAGACGGTTCTGCATCCATTGCCCACACTGCGAGTCCCTGCCCAGTGGATACATTCCGAGCCCACCTTGCCCCAATAACACCGGCGGCCCTACAATATACCACTCACCACAGGACCCGGGCCTTCCGCCCACCATCCTTTATCCCAATTTCCTGCAGTATAACAGACATGGTTTGGAGTCAACTCCTGAGGCCGGACACCCCGGGTCTGCAATATTCAGAAAGGCCTGCGAGGTACAGAGTGTACAGAACAAGGGATGCTGCTTAGGGGGCCAGGCCCAGAATTCTAATGTCGGATGGTGGAAGGGCTGCTTAGCGGTGGTATTAGAATATTTCTTGTAGCGGGCCTTCATCAAGCCACGGTATACGGTGCCGCTGGGCTTTGTGAAATGAGGTGATGGTATGACTACCGCCGATTGGACATGCCCAAAGTGATAGGGGTGAATATAGGCGCTATTGCATTATCAAATGGCGGCCATCTGGAGGATGTCGGGGACAACCTCTTCTCTGCCGATAGCCATAATGTGGACGCCGTCGCAGATACCCTCTTTTTTGATGGTGGCTATCATCCTGCCGGCTATTTCTATGCCTTTGTTAAGCGCCATGCCTTTAGGTGCGTTCGCCAGCTCGTCTATCAGGTACTGGGGGACAAAGATCCCGGGCACGTTTTCCGTCATGTATTTTGCCATTCTGGCGGAGGAGAGCAAGACGATGCCGGCGAGGATTTTCACGGGGAACTGGCGGGCAAACTGCATGAATTTGGCGAATTTGTCCAAATCGTAGACCGCCTGCGTCTGAAAGAACTCAGCACCAGCCTCCACTTTTTTCTCGAATTTGATCAACTGGGGCTCGATGGGATTTGCCTCCGGGGTAACGGTGGCTCCGGCGCAGAACTCGACGGCACCGTCGAGGTCATTGCCACCGATGTCCTTTCCCGACTCCAGCGTCCGTATCGCCCGGAGCAACTGGACGGAGTCTAGGTCGAAGACGCCTTTGGCTTCCTTGTGGTCGCCCACAGGCACGGCATCGCCGGTGAGACAGAGGACATTCCTGATCCCTCTGGTGTAGGCGAACAGGAGCTCCGCCTGAAGCGCCATGCGGTTGCGGTCGCGACAGGTCATCTGCAGTATCGGCTCACCGCCGCGCTCTTTGATCGCCAGACAACCGCCGATGGAGGGGAAGCGCATCACCGAGCTCTGGTGGTCGGTGACGTTGAGGGCATCCACCTTGTCTTTTAGCAGGTCGATGTGGTGGTACATCTTTTCGAGGTTTGTCCCCTTGGGTGGTCCTATCTCGCTGGTGATGACGAACTTACCGGAGTTGAGCGCTTCCTTAAACTTTGAAGGCATGTTCCACCTCGCTTCCTCAGAACACTCTGACGGTCCGTGGCCTGGGGACGACCTGATAATTTTTGGGCGGCTGGTATTTTCGCATCATATCAAGCCTGCCCTGGTCCTTCAGTCGGTTGTATATGAGCGTCCAGGCACAGTCTTTTTCTTTGTCCACCTCACACTTGCCATTATTGGTGCCACCGCAGGGACCGTTGAGCAGTCCTTTGTGGCAGGCGGTGATGGGGCAGATGCCAGCCATCTCGCCGAGGAGGCACTGCCCGCACTGGGCACAGACCTCATGGAACATGCCCTGTCCATCGTCCATGCCGATAAACAGTGTGTCCAGGGCGGGGATAACGGGCCTGTTGAACGCATTGTTGCCCATCCTGTGCACGCCCAGGGCACAAGCCATCACCAGTATGGCATGCGCGCTGAGTATAGGGCCCTGGTGCTCGCCTGCCAGAGCCTCAGTTACATCGTCGCAGGCAACCGGGATAACTATGGAGCCGGTGACAAACTTGCCCTGTGACTCCAGCTTCTCTTTCATCGCCACCACCTCCTCCACTCCACCGGTATGGGTCAGCGTGGCACAGGTGCCGCAACCGGCGATGAAGATACGGCTGAAATCACGGAGCTGCTCGACAACCTCCTCGAAAGGCTTCTGTCTGGTTATGGACTTCATGGCACCTCCTAACTTTCCAGGTCACACCGCAGGCACCGCCTGGCCTCATACCTGGCCTGTTCTTCGGAAAGCCCGAGCTCGGTCTCCTGGAAGCTTCGCCTCCTTACCTCGATAGGGAGCGTGGGCGGCCTTGGTCTGAAAGCAGCCTGCCAGGCCTCCTCCTCCATGGTCGGCTTTTCTGCGGGACTGGCACCGGACTCTTTTGTGTCGTACATGTGTACCCGCGTGGTATCATTTCTGAAGTACTTATCGATTGCCAGTGCCCCCCTCCTGCCGCTGGCAATGGCATCGATTATCATGCCCGGACCGAAGACGAAATCGCCGCCGGCAAAGACGCCCGGCACATTGGTACTCAGTGTATTGGAGTCGACCACCAGCCTCTCCCAACGGCTGCGTTCCAGGGCGCTGTCGGGCGGCAGGAAGGAGAGGTCGGCTGCCTGTCCCACGGCTGCGATGACGGTGTCTGCCTCGACGAAGAACTCCGAATCGGGTATGGGGACGGGCCTCCTCCGGGCGCTCTCGTCCGGCTCAGCCAGCTTCATACGAACGCATTGCAAGCCAGCTACACTGCTGTCCCGGCTGACGATCCTGGTGGGGCCGACCAGGAAGTGGATTTTGATGCCCTCTGCCACGGCTTCATTAAATTCGACCTCGGTCACCGGCATCTCCTCGCGGGAGCGGCGATAGTAGATGTTGACCTCTTCGGCGCCGAGACGGAGGGCGGTGCGCGAGGCATCGAGTGCGACGTTGCCGCCACCGATGACCGCCACCCGCCGCCCCACTTTTACCTGTCTGCCCAGCTTGACGTCGCGCAGGAACTTCAAGCCGTAATAGAAGCCGGAAAGGGCTTCGCTTTCGCCCGGTATGCCGATTGTCTGACTTTTCTGTGCACCCGCAGCGATGAACACAGCGTCATAACCGCTGGAGCGCAGGTGCTCTATGGTGAAGCTGGCATTGAGCGGCGTGTTGTACCTTATCTCCACGCCCCGCTTCACGATATAGTCGATCTCGTTATCGATGACCTCGCGTGGCAGGCGAAAGTCCGGTATCGCCACTGCCGGCATGCCACCACCCACCGCCGCAGCCTCAAAGACGGTAACCCCGTAGCCCATCTGCGCCAGGAAATAGGCACAGGAAAGGCCGCAGGGACCGGCACCGATCACCGCCACCTTTTCTTTCTTGGTCCTGGGGAATGGCTGTGGCGAGGGCAACTCGTTGACGTGCTCGAAATACCAGTCGGCGACAAACCTCTTCAATGCTCTGATAGCCACCGGTTCGTCCAGCTCACCACGTCGGCACCTGCCCTCACACGGATGATGGCAGATGCGTCCGCAGATTGCAGGAAAGGGGTTTCTTTCCCTGATGGTCTCTATCGATTCAAAATATTCGCCGGCGGCGATGTGGGCAACATATTTTGGTATGTTAATTCCCACCGGGCAGGTGTGCTGGCAGGGAGAGATCATCAGGGCATCGCACACTGCTGCCGGGCACTTCTTTTCCTTGATGTGGGCTTCATATTCATCGCGGAAGTAGGTGAGCGTAGTGAGGACGGGATTGGGACAGGTCTGTCCCAGCCCGCAAAGTGAGCACTCTTTCACCGTCCTGGCCAGGGCGAGCAAGGTATCGATGTCGCTATCGCGCCCTTTCCCCTGTGTGATCCTGGTGAGTATTTCCAGCATCTGCCTTGTCCCCAGCCGGCAGGGGACACATTTGCCACAGGACTCCATCTGGGTGAAACTGAGGAAGTAACGGGCAACCTCCACCATGCATGTGGTCTCGTCCATCACCACCATGCCGCCGGAACCCATAATGGAGCCCAGCCTGGCGAGGTTTTCATAGTCCACAGGAGTATCGAGGAACTGTGCCGGAATGCAGCCCCCGGATGGCCCGCCGGTCTGCACCGCTTTGAAGCGCTTACCCCGGGGGATGCCGCCGCCGATATCGAAGATGATTGTGGACAGGGGTGTGCCCATGGGCACCTCCACCAGCCCGCTGTTCGCCACCTTCCCGGTGAGGGCGAAGACCGCTGTGCCTTTGCTCTTCTCGGTGCCGATGCTGGCATACCAATCAGCCCCGTTGGCGATGATCAATGGCACGGAGGCCAGGGTCTTCACATTGTTGATGATGGTGGGCTTTCCGTCAAGGCCTGATTGTGCTGGGAAGGGCGGGCGGGGACGAGGCATGCCACGACGGCTCTCGATGGAGGCTATCAGCGCCGTTTCCTCACCGCAGACGAAGGCGCCGGCGCCCTCTTTGATCTCGATGGAGAAATTGAAGCCGGAGCCGAGGATGTTGCTGCCGAGGTAACCTTTTTCCCGACAACGCTCCACGGCATGGCGCACCCTCTTGACTGCCAGGGGATATTCCGCCCTTACGTAGATATACCCGTGGGTTGCCCCTATGGCGTAGCCAGCAATGGTGAGCCCCTCGATGACGGCGCAGGGGTCAGCCTCTAGTATGGAACGGTCCATAAAGGCGCCGGGGTCACCCTCATCGGCGTTGCAAATCACGTACTTCTGGCTTCCTGGGGCATTGCGGCACAGCTCCCATTTCCGCCAGGTGGGGAAGCCGGCACCCCCGCGCCCGCGCAGACCGGACCTTTTCACTTCTTCGATGACCTGCTCCGGCGTCATCTCAAGCAAGGCCTTGCGCAGGGCACGGAAGCCACCGCTGTTGATGTAGTCCTCGATGCTTTCGGGGTTGATGTGACCGCAGTTGTGCAGGATGACACGCTGCTGCCTGGCATAAAAGTTGATTTCAGAATAATTTGGTATGCGTTTGCCGGTAAGCGGGTCCTGATAGAAAAGGCGCTCCACAGGTATACCGCCCTGGAGGTGGGAACTGACGATTTCAGGAACGTCGTCCAACTGCACATGGGTGTAGAATATACCTTCAGGCTCGATAACCACGTTGGGTCCCTGCTCGCAGAAACCGTGGCAGCCGGTGAAATCGACCCTGGCGCTGCTCAACCCCAGCCTGGCGATCTCGCGCTGGAACGCTTCATAGACGGCGTCTGACCTGCTGGAAATACAGCCCGTCCCCTGACAGACAAGCACGGTGGTTGACGGCCTCATGTCACTCGCCCCCCCTTTTCAACAGGTACTCCACCTTCTTCGGGTTCAAATGGCCGAATACCCTGTCGCCGATGACAATATTGGGTGCCAGGGCACAAACTCCGATGCATGCCACCGTCTCCAGCGTGTACTCCATGTCCGGGGTGGTCTCGCCTTCCTCAATGCCCAAGGACTGCTTGACCAGCTTCAGGATGGTCTTGCCGCCCCTGACATGGCAGGCTGTGCCACGGCAGACCCTCACCACCTTCCTTCCCCGTGGCGCGGTGTACAGCTGGGCGTAAAAGGAGACGACCCCCTGTACCTGGCTGGGAAATAGTCTGAGGGCTTGGGCTATCAGTGGTATTGACTCCTGCGGAATATAGCCGAGCTCGTTTTGTATTCTCTGCACCAGGGGTATCAGCGACCAACGCTGGCCGGCGTAATCAGCGATAATCGCCGTCAGCTTCCCCATGTCTGGTTTGATTTCTGACATTTGCTCAGCCATTTGGGACCACCTTTTCGATCTTTGCCCGACAGGACTTGAATGCCGGTGCTCTCGACTGCGTATCGAGCCTGATGTGGAAAAGCCGGTTCACCTCCATTTGAGGAAATGAGGAGGGGATAAAGACCATTCCCTTCGGTATCTCAGCTGACACCTTCACCGGGACTACCGCTTCGCCTGCGGCTGAAGTGACCCTTGCCATATCACCGTTGCCCAGGCCGAGGTTGCGGGCATCCTCAGAGTTCAGTTCAGCATATCCCTGTGAAAGGAACCTCTGTAGCCTCGGTGCTTTGAACGTCCATGTAGTGCTGCTGGTGTGGGGAAAAACACTCCCGGTAAGCAGGAGGAACGGGTAGTCGTGGGCATCCAGGTCAGTGTCTTCACGGTATTCGACCGGCCAGAAGCGAGGGAAGCCCCGCGGTGCCTCCTCCACGAATTGCTGGTTACTGCCGGCGGCCTGAATATCGAAGTCCTTACCCTCGCCGCCATAATATTGATAGCCGGGCACGCAGTCCTCCATCTCTGCCACAATGTCCTCAAAGCGTGAGAACGGCAGCGGTCTTTTCATTCTGGACGCGATCTCTGTTAGTATCTGCCAGTCGGGGCGGCTCTCGCCCGGTGGCGTGACTGCTTTTCGGAACCTCCTTATCTTTCCCTCAAAGTTTACCGTGGTGCCGTCTTTCTCAGCAGGACTAGTCCCGGGAAGCACCACCGTGGCTAGCTTCGCTGTCTCTGTGAGGAATATATCCTGGACGACGAGTAGCTCCAGCGAACCGAGAGCTTCGTTGACCAGGCGCCGGTCGGGAAAACTGCACATGGGGTCCTCACCGCAGATGTACAGCGCTTTGATCTTCCCCGATTTTGCCTCCTGCAGCATCTCAATGGCCGTCAGCCCCGAAGGATCGGGCAGTTTTACCCCCCAGAGCGCTTCAAGCCTTTCTTTTTCCCTGGTATCAGCCACGCTGCGGAACCCGGGGAACAATCGGGGTGACAGCCCCATAGCCATGACACCATAGCTGTTGCTTTCCCTGTGGAGGGGAATAATGCCTCCGCCTTTGCGCCCGGCATTGCCAGTGAGCAGCGCCAGGTTAGCGATTGCCCTGATGCAGTCGGTCCCGGTGGGGTATTGAGTGATGCCGCTGCCATAAACGATCGATGCCTGTCTAGCCTTAGCATAGAGTCTGGCAGCAGCCGCTATCTGCTCGGCAGGGATACCGGTGACCTTAGAGGCATATTCCGGGGTGTAGTGTTCCAGCGACCTGGTAAATGGCTCAAAATTATCGGTGCGTCGCACCACAAACCCCTTGTCCAGCAGGCCTTCCTTCACGATTACATGTGCCAAGGCGTTTAGAAGCGCTATATCGGTCCCCGGCTTTGGCTGGAGGTGGAGCGTGGCGAAGAAGGCGAGCGCGGTGCGGCGCGGGTCTATCAGTATCAAACAGGCGCCTTTGCCCTTGACGGCACGCTTGATGGCATAGCCTGCACCCGGTGCCGAGGTGGTGGGGTCCGCACCGACCACCATAATCACGTCGGACCTCTCGATCGCCTCTATCTGGTTCGCCGGCTGGTGGAGTCCGAAGGTGGAGACCAGCCCCAGGATGGTGGCGGCAGCATAAAGGCGGCTGCCGCTATCGACATTGCCGGTGCCGAGGGTGCACCTGGCAAACCGCTGCAGTATATAGGCCTCCTCGTTGGTGCACCGGGCTGAGCCAAGCACGGCAATACTGTCTGGTCCGTACTTTTCCTTCACGCTTTCAAGTCCATCGGCTACCAGCGTCAGCGCCTCCTCCCAGCTGGCTTCTTGCAGACTTCCATCTCGCCTGACAAAAGGCACAGCGAGCCTGTCCGGGCTGTGGGTGAAATCGTAACCGTAGCTCCCCCGGATGCAGAGAGGGCGATAGCCGCTGCCGTCTATTTCTCTGGGGATGGAGCGGATGATGCGGTTGTTCTTGATTTCCAGTTCGATGCTGCAGCCGCAGCCGCAAAAGGGACAGGTTGTCTGCACCACGCCCTGTGTTGTGCCACGGTACTGCGCGTCCTTTTCCATCAGTGCACCGGTGGGGCAGAGCGCCACGCAGGTACCGCAAAAAGTGCATCCCGAGACCTCAAGCGGCAAGTCTGCAAACGTTGTTGGTTTGGCCTTAAAGCCCCGCTGGAAGTAGTCGAGGACACCCTCGACCACCATCTCCTGGCAGGCCCTGATACACCTGGCGCACAAGACACATTTGCTCAAGTCGCGCTGGATGAATGGGTTGATTTCCTGGATGATGGCTGTCTGCGGTATGCGGTGGAAACGTGCGGGTGATACCCCCATCTCAGCAGCGATCCCTCTCAGCTTGCAGCGGTTGCCCTTATCGCACACCGGACAAGCGTCGGGGTGGCTGGCCAGCATGAGTTCTACTATTGTCCTGCGGTGGGCAATCACCCGTGGCGAGCGCGTGTTGATCACCATTCCTGAAGCTATGGGGGTGACGCAAGCAGCCATCAGGGCGCCGCTCTTCTCTTCTTCAACGATGCACAGACGGCAAGCGCCTATGTCCGGCAGGTGGTCATCATGGCACAGCGTGGGGATATGGATCCCTGCCTCTCGTGCCAGGGTGAGGATGCTCATCCCGGCGTAGCCACTTACTTCATTGCCGTCAAGCGTAATCGTTACCGGCTGCAACTCACCACCCTCGAAAAAGGAGCCCGGTGTCGTAACCGATTACCTGCTCAGAGCAGGACGGGGACGCGCTCGCCTTTATCTGCTGCCCTGATGGCGGCGAGCAACATGGAACTGGCACTCTTTTTGGGGATGAAGCCGAAGGCACCCACTCTCTCGCTGGCACGTACGTTGGCTTCATCAGCATACTGTGTCAGCATCAGTACCCTGGCAGGTATACCCTTTTCAGTCAATTCTCTGGTAGCCTCGAGCCCGTCCATGCCCGGCATAGCTATGTCCATGAGGACGATATCGGGCATAAGTTCGCGGGCCTTCTCTATGGCTTCGGCGCCGTCCACAGCTTCGCCCACCACTCGGATATCGGGCTGCAAGCCAAGCAGAATCCGGATGCCTTCTCTGACGACCACGTGGTCATCGACTATGAGCACCTTTATCTTTCTAGTCGTCCTGTCGAGCGCCTTCCTCACGGTGACCATCATCATCTCCACTTCGACCGGCTTCTGGAAATAGTCCTCAGCCTCCAGTTGCATCCCCTCCTCCCAGTGCCATCCTCTGGTGAGCCTCTGCTCTGGCGGGGCATCGACCACCACCAGGGGGATGTTGCTGAAGCTAGGGCTCTTCCTCAGCCACTGATGAAGCTGGAATGCGGCACCGCGCGGCTCTATAGTGCCGATGATGACCAGGTCCGGCCCGTGGCGGCGCACCATTTCCTGCGCATCGGGCAGCGAGCGGGCATAGAGTGCTGAGTAGCCGGAGCCTTCCAGCGCCTTCGTCACCTCTGCGATGAACTCGTCCTCATTGTCCACCACCAGGACCTTCAGTTTCTTCTCTTCCATTTTCCACCTCCTTGCCGCAGCGCTCGCATGTCGTGCCATGCTGCCATGCCTTTATTTTCAGTTTACCCGCTTGCTGGCAGGAGGCACAGGGGCGAACACCTCAAAAGGTCGCCGGGAAAAGCCGTAGTTTTACTGCTGAGGTTGCTGATATTTCGCCGGAACTTCGTGTACCGGAGGCCCGATCGGGTTACGAGAGGGTGATTATGCCCTTGCGTATGGCATATTTGATGAGGTCGGCGCGGCTGTGGATATCGAGCTTAGCCATAAGGTTTGTTTTGTGCCTGTCCACCGTTTTAGGGCTGAGCACCAGCATCCTGGCGATCTCCTGGGTGGTGTAGCCCTCAGCCAGCAATTTCAAGACCTCACGCTCCCTGTCCGTTAGCTGCTGGTAAGGGTCCTGCTCCTTCAATAAATCAAGCCGCTGCTGGTAGCCCTCTACAAAGATGCGGGCGACCGATGGCGATAAATAGGAGTCGCCGCGGTGCACGGCGCGGATGGCGGTGACCAGTTCAGAGGAGGCAGCCGTCTTGCAAATGAAGCCCCGGGCGCCAGCCTGGAACATGGGGAACACGAACTCGTGGTCATCATACTGGGTCAGTGCTATCACTTTCGTCTTGGGGAACTGCTTGCAGATGCGGCGGGTCGCCTCCAACCCGTCCATCAACGGCATGGCGACGTCCATGAGCACCACATCTGGCATAAGCCTTTCCACCTTTTCTATGGCTTCCCTGCCGTTGGCTGCTTCACCCACCAGCTCTATGTCTGCCATCAGTCCCAGCAGGGCATAGATGCCATCGCGGACGATGGCATGGTCGTCAACCACCAGCACTCTTATCTTTGACACTGGTTGCCCTCCACTGCATGGGTATCCGCACGGTGACCGTGGTCCCCTTGCCTGGTTGCGACTTCACATTGCATTTACCGCCCATGAGCTGTACCCGCTCTTTCATGCTGAATAGGCCGGCACCCCGCCCGCTGGGCTCCACCGTCCTTATCTCTGAGACATCGAAGCCGACGCCGTTGTCGCTGATGACCATCACCAGGTCATTGCCGTTCACCGTCAGCGAGATAGAAGCGCTGGTCGCCTTTGAATGCTGCTGGATATTGCCGATAGCCCCCTGTGCCACGCGGAAGAGGTTGGTCTCCACATCTTTCGGTAGCGTCTTGCCGATCTCGTCGAAGTGGAAGGAGAGGCTTACTCCCAGGGGCGCCAGCACCGACTCCATGTGCTGACGCAACGCCGGCACCAGTCCCATAGAATCGAGGAGTGTGGGGCGGAGGTTGACGATAAGGCGGTGGACCTCATTGCCTACTGCAACAGCCAGCCCATGCGCTTTCTTCAGCGTCTCCCTTATCCTGGTGTCCTGGATCCCAGCCATCTCCACCATCTCGATCACCGCCTGCAGGTTCAGCACCAGCCCGGAAAGCGCCTGGCTGGTCTCGTCGTGGAGCTCCCGCGAGATGCGTCTCCGTTCCTCCTCCTGCGCCATGAGCGCAAACCGCGCCAGCTGTCGGTAACGTTCCCTGCTGCGCCGCAGTTCCTCGTAAAGCCTCGCCTGCTCGATCGCCAGGCCAAGGAGGTCGGCGGTAGCGTACAACAGGTGCACGTCATTTTCAGTGAACTGATGGGGAGAGTGGCTGGCAATGTTCATCACACCGAGCACTTTATCTCGGGACATCAAGGGGACACTGACGAAAGCCTTAAGCCCCTCCTTGCTGACGAGTTCGGGGTGGGCAGCTTCAGGACTAAGTGAGATGTCGTCCACCATAATCGCCCGGGCGCTCGCCGCCGCACTTCCGGCGATGCCCTCCCCCAGTCTGATGCGCATCTGCTGGGCATAGTCGTCGGATATGCCGTGGTATACCCGGTAACTGAGAGTACCGGTGTCATCGTCCAGAAGCATGATGCCGCCGATTGCTCTGTCCAGTATGGCAAGGACGGTGTCCAGGCCGACTCGCAGTATGGTATCGAGGTCAGTCAGCCCGCTGATGGCGGCGGCAACACGACTTAAGGCGATGAGCTCGTCCGGCCTTTTCTGGGCACTCGTGGGCGCATCTACCTGCGGAGAACCAACACTGCCCTTTCTTCCCGCCACAGCCTTCCCCTTTCCCATATATCACCCCCGGTAAGCCTTAGCTTACATAAAGGGGCCGTGGTTGTCAATCAGCGGCTTCTATATGGGCTCGCAGATGCCGTCGCAGTCGAAGAAGCCGACTGTGATAGTTCTGGTGCGCAGGGGTCTGCACATTTGGTGGCTGCCGCTGGGCTCGCAAAGCCGATTTGCGGGGGTATGGGCTTCGTTCAGCGTTGCTGACGACGGGTCACCCGGTCTCGCTGAGGCGTTTTTTGAGGTAATCGATTGCTTTGACCGGGGTGGGATCAACGCCGTAGAGGAGTGCCAGGTAGTAACTCACCCAGTCGCCGAGGTAGACCGTGCCCATCATCTGTGCCAGCTCACCCTTGCCGGGTGCGTCCACGGTCTTGTAGGGGATACCGTTCCGTTCAAGCAGCTCGGCGGTGACCTGGTAGCGAAGGAGAGTACGGGGGTGGGTATGGCTGGAGCGGAGCAGGACGACAAACATGTTTGCAGCCAGCTCTCGGGGCATCTCATAGCCGACCACCGCATTGTGGTTGAGTTCGGGCAGTACTTCAAAGAACGCCCAGGCCTTACTGTTCTCGTTTATCTGCGTTTTCCAGCGGCGGGCGACCTCGCTCAATATGCCGGCACCGTAGATGACGGCGGTCCTGCCATAGAGGTCGCGGGCGAGCTGCTTTGCCGGATTGGCAGCGGTGGACACCGTATCGCCCCATTTGCCCAGCAGGTCTTCCAAGACGGTAAGCATTTCAGCCACCCCGGCGGACATGTCCCCGAAGAAGCCGAGCCGCTGGAAGAAGGCGATGAGCGGCATCAGGCTGTAGCCCAGCGCTGCCCGCGGCGGCGAGGTGTGTTCGATAATGAACACGGGCACACCGGACTTTTCTGCCAGCTCCCTGAGCCTGCCACCGGTGGTCAGCACCAGTTTACGGCATTTGATGCCCAGTGCCTCGGAGAAGGCGGACAGCGTCTCCTCCGTGTTTCCCGAGTAGCTGGAGGCGATGACCAGGGTGTTTTCATCCACAAATGCCGGTAGAGCATAGTCCCTGACGGTGAACACAAGCGGCCTCCCGTAGCGGTGGGCAAGGCTGCGGAGGAGGTCACCGCCGATGGCTGACCCGCCCATCCCCAGTATTACCACTTTGTCCACCGTGCCGTAACTGGCAGGCAGCTTGAACTGGAGGGCCTTTTCCCAGGCATCCCGGCACTGTTTGGGCAGTGCCCTTAGCTGCTGGCGCATCCCCCCGGGGTCAAGGCGCTGGTATATCGTCAGGTCGTCCAGGTCGGTCATCAGTCTATAGCCCCAGAATTTTCTTTCCGCCGTCGAGCAGCCTCTGCACCTGCTGCGGCGTATGGGCTTCGGCATATATCCGGATGAGCGGCTCGGTGCCGGAGAAGCGGATGAGCAGCCAGGAGCCGTCGCTGAGCACGTAGCGGTAACCGTCCCTGGTGTCCAACCGCGCCACGTCTTTGCCCTCGATAGTCTTCACTGTCTGTCGGGACAACCTGGCATTCAGGACCTCCCGATCCTCCGGCTGAATGTGGACATCGATGCGGTCGTAGTGGTGTTCACCGACCTTGCTGAAGAGGTATTCCAGCAATTGTGATGGTTTTTTGCCAGTTCTGATGATGAGGTCCAGGAAGTAAAGGCCGGCGAGGATGCCGTCGCGCTCGGGGACATGTCCGCGGAATCCATAGCCACCGCTCTCCTCTCCGCCGATGAGGGCATTTTTCTCCATCATCAGCGGTGCCACATATTTGAAGCCCACCGGTGTCTCGAACACGGGCACACCGTATATTTCGCCCAGGCGGTAGAGCATGTCGGTGGAGGTGAGCGTCTTGATGATGGCGCCCCGCTCGCCGCGGACCTCAAGCAGATAGAGGGCAAGCAGGGCAAACACCTGGTGCTGGTTGAGGAACCTGCCCTTTTCGTCCACGATGCCGATCCGGTCGGCATCGCCATCGGTGGCAAGGCCGACATCGGCCTTTTCCCTGACCACCGTGGCGCTGAGGTCACCGAGGAACCTGGCGATGGGCTCGGGCTGGATGCCGGGAAATGCGGGGTTGCGCTCGCCGTGTATCTCGGTGATGAAGATATTGCCACCGTCAAGGAGTCTCCTGAAATAGCCGCTGCCGGCGCCGTACATGGAGTCCACGATGACTTTAAGTCCGCTTCTGCGGACAGGTTCCAGGGCAATGAGCCTGTTGACCTGGGCGAAATAGGCAGGGTCGGGATCGTGGTAGGTGATGAGCTTTTTCTCCAGCGCCTTAGCCAGCGGCATCCTGTCTATCTCCCCGCCGGCGGCCACTTCATTGGCACCTCTTTCTATTTCGGCGGCCACCTCCACCGGGGCGCTGGCACCGCTAGCGTCCTTGTATTTGAAACCGTTCCACCTACCCGGGTTGTGGCTGGCGGTGATGATGATGGCACCGGCTGAGCCGGTGGCGGTGACGGTGTAACTTATCACCGGCGTCGGCGCTGGCTTTTGACATAGGGTCACCTTAATACCGCTGGCAGCAATGACCTCGGCAGCCGCTGCGGCGAACTCCTCGGAGGCGAACCTGGTATCGTAACCGACCACCAGCCCGCGCCCCGCCTGCCCGGTGCGCTTGAGATAGTCAGCCACGCCGCGAGCGCAGGCACGCACATTATCAAAGGTAAAGTCCTCGGCGATCACCCCCCGCCAGCCATCGGTGCCGAACTTTATCTTAGCCATACCGAAATACTACAGCCCAGCTTCGGTCTTAAGTATCTCTGCCTTATCGGTCTTCTCCCAGGGCAGGTCAAGGTCGTCCCTGCCGAAGTGCCCATAAACGGCGGTCTGGCGGTAGATGGGGCGGCGCAAATTCAGGTGCCTGATGATGGCTTCAGGACGGAAATCGAAGTGCTTCTGGATGAGCCCCAGTATCACCCTGTCAGGCACCTTCCCGGTGCCAAAGGTCTCGATGGACAGGGAAAGCGGGCGGGCAACGCCAATGGCGTAGGCTACCTGCACCTCGATGCGGTCGGCAAGTCCGGCAGCGACCACGTTCTTGGCCACGTACCTCGCCATATAGCTGGCGGAGCGGTCTACTTTGGTGGGGTCCTTGCCGGAGAAACAGCCGCCGCCGTGACGACAGGCACCACCATAGGTATCCACCAGTATCTTCCGCCCGGTGAAGCCGGTATCCGACACCGGCCCCCCGATGACGAACCTCCCGGCACTGTTCACATAGTACCTGGTACGGTCATCGAGCAGGTGGGAAGGCACCACCGCCCTGACCACCTTCTCTATGATGTCGTTGCGGATAGTATCAGCATCGGCATCGGGGTCATGGTGAGCGCCAATGACGATGGAGTCTATCCTCCTGGGCACGCCGCGCTCGTATTCCACGGTCACCTGTGACTTACCATCGGGACGGAGGTAAGGGATTGTCCCGTCCTTCCTCACCTGCGCCATACGGCGGCAGAGCTTGTTGGCCAGGGAGATGGGGAGCGGCATCAGCTCCGGGGTCTCGGTGCAGGCGAAGCCGAACATCATCCCCTGGTCGCCGGCACCGGTCCTGTCCAGCTCGTCGGCTGTTGCGGTACCCCGGCGCACCTCCATAGCCTGGCTGACGCCGGCGTCTATATCGGCTGACTGCGGCTTTATGGACACCAGCACGCCGCAGGACTGGTAGTCAAAGCCGTATTCAGGCTTGGTATAGCCCACCTCCCTTACCACCCTGCGGACGACCTCCGGTATCTCCACATAGCATCTGGTGGTGATCTCACCAAGGACCACCACCAGACCCACGGTTACCGCCACCTCACAAGCAACCCTGCCATACGGGTCCTGCTCCAGGATGGCATCGAGGATGGCGTCCGAGATCTGGTCACAGAGCTTGTCCGGATGCCCCTCGGTTACCGATTCCGAGGCGAAAAAGTATGAAGCGGAGTCATTGAAACTACTGGACATTTCCTTCTCCTTGCGGCTAAGTTCCTTCCTCCCAGCTCTGGAGGTATTTCTGCTGCTCTTCGGTGAGCGAGTCTATTGTTATACCCATGGAGCTAAGTTTCAGCCTGCCCACCTCCCTGTCTATATCTTCGGGGACGGGGTAGACCTGTGGCTGAAGCCTGCCCCTGTTTTTAACCAGGTATTCCAGGCAGAGTGCCTGGTTGGCAAAGCTCATGTCCATGACGCTGGCGGGGTGTCCCTCGGCTGCCGCCAGGTTTATCAGTCTGCCCTCGCCGAGGAGCAACAGCTTTCTTCCGTCTGCCAGGGTGTATTCATCAACAAACGGTCGCAGTTGCCTTTTTCCGGTGGCGAGGCTTTCCAGCGCCGGTATGTTTATCTCCACATTAAAATGGCCGCTATTGGCCATGATGGCACCGTCCTTCATCTGGAGGAAGTGCTGCCTGTCGATAATATTGATGTCGCCGGTAGCGGTGATGAAGACATCCCCGATCCTTGCCGCTTCGATGAGAGGCATGACCTGGAAGCCGTCCATGGCTGCCTCCAGGGCGGCGATGGGGTCGATTTCGGTGACGATAACCTGGGCGCCCATGCCCTGTGCCCGTCTGGCAATACCCCTGCCGCACCAGCCATAGCCGCAGACCACCACCTTTTTCCCCGCCCAAAGGATATTGGTGGCCCTGGTGATGCCGTCTATGGTGCTCTGACCGGTGCCATAGCGGTTGTCGAAGAAGTGTTTGGTGCGGGCGTCATTGACGGCGATGATGGGGTATTTAAGCTTCCCTTCCTTCGCCATGTTCCTCAGCCTGATGACGCCGGTGGTGGTCTCCTCGGTGCCGCCGATTATGTCAGCGAGGAGGTCGGTGCGCTCCTTGTGGGCGGTGCTGACCAGGTCGGCGCCGTCGTCGACAGTGAGCTGCGGCTTATGTTCCAGTGCCGATTTGATGTGCTGGTAATAGGTCTGGTTGTCCTCGCCCTTGATGGCAAAGGTGGGCAACCCCCACTCCACCAGCGCCGCCGCGACATCGTCCTGGGTGCTCAGCGGGTTGGAGGCACAGAGGACGAGGGAGGCACCGCCGTCCTTCAGCACCAGCGCCAGGTTGGCGGTCTCGGTGGTGATATGGAGACAGGCTGAGATGCGGATACCTTTGAGCGGCTGCTCCCTGGCAAACCGCTCCCTTATCAGCCGTAGCACCGGCATCTCCCTGCCCGCCCACTCCACCCGCAGCCTCCCGGCCTCGGCCAACGACCTGTCCTTGATGTGGTAGTCCATGCCTATTCCCAGAGCCTTTCGGCGACCGTCTCCACAATATTACTCATTGGCTGCGCTGTGTCAAGTACCATGTGCTCCTGCGGTGAAAACTCGTCTACTTTTTCGAAGTCGTCCTTCTGCGCCAGGTATACCTCCCAGCGCCCGTCAGATACGGAGCCCTCTTTGACCCTCTGCTCCAGTCGGCTTTTAACGGTGGGCTCATCGAGCACGCATTCCAGGGCGGCGAAGTCGGCATCCATCTTCTGTGCCAGCCTTTTGGCCTGCAGCCTGTGCCCGCGTTTCTTGAATGAGGCATCGAGCACCACTGACTCGCCCTGTTGCAGCAACCTCTCCGCCCTGGCGAACATCTCCTCGTAAGTCATCCTGGTGAACTCCTCCGAGTAGATGCCGCTATCTATGGGCTCAAAGCGTCGCTCGCTGGGCGGGATGCCCGCCAGCTCCTTGCGCACTATATCCGAGGAGATGACTGTAAGCCCGAAGCTGCGGGCGAGGGCATGGGCGACGGTGGTCTTGCCCGTGCCCACCAGCCCGGCGACTATCAGGAGCAGTCTCTTACTGCGGGCGTACCTGCAGGCGAGGCGGAAGTAGCTACGGGCAGCCTCGATAGCGGCCTTTTTATCGGCGATGAACGGGTCGTCCAGCTTGAAGCTTTCCACTTTGCCCCGCACATAGGCGCGGTAGCACTTATAGAAGTCGAGGAGGTATAGCAGCTCGCCATCGCCGCTCGCCTGCACATAGGCGCCCACGAAGGTGCGGGAGAGGTCGGCCCGGTAGAAGCGGTCGAGGTCCATAGCCAGGAAGGCGACCTCCGAGGCGACATCGCCGTAGCGGAAGCGGTCGTTGAACTCGATGCAGTCGTAGATGCAGATGCCGTCGGTGAAGCACACATGGGCGGCATGCAGGTCTCCGTGGCAGTCCTTTATCTTCCCTCCGGCCACCCGCCTCTCAAACAGTGCCCGTTTCTCCGTCATGAACCTATTGGTATAGCTCCTGATAAGGTCGTAGGTGTGGCGGGTGATGGTGGTGCCGATGTACTTTTCCGTCTGGAAAAAGTTCTCTTCGGTGTTCACTCTGATTGCCCTGAGACTCCCGTATTCACTGATCTCCGGGCCGGTGGCGGCCTTATCATGAAAGGCGGCCAGTTTATGGGCGACGGCGGTGACCATCTCACCGGTCACCTCACCGGAGAGCAGGAGCCTGTCCATCATCCGCTCCTGGGGTAGCTGCTTCATCTTCACCGCATATTCCACCACCTCGCCATCGCCGCCGAGCTTGAATTTCCCTCTGCTTAAGGCGATGGGCACCACCTCTATATAGACCTCGGGACAGAGGCGCCGGTTCAGTTCCACCTCCTGCTGACAGAAGTAACGCCGCTTTTCCAGCGTGGTGTAGTCCAGATAGCCGAGGTCCACCGGCTTTTTCACCTTATAGGCGAATTCACCGGTGAGGAAAATGAAGGACATCTGCGTCTGCACCAGCCCCACTTTCTGGGGGCGGTGGGGATAGATCTCGGGTTGGAGCAAAGCTTCGACTAATGCGGCTATTTCGGGCACCGTTTAAGTGTAATGTTTTTGTCGCCTTGTTTGCAAGGGATGGCGCCCGTATTTCCGTGGACTTCAGTCCTATTCCGGTGGCGGTCTCAGTATGACCCGCCACGGCTTGCAGCCTTGAAACTGCTCTTCCTTGGCGAGCAGTTTTGCCAGAAGGTCTTCGAGGCGGTCTCTGTCGGTCTGTGAGAGGCCTTTGACTTCGGGGCTGGAAAGGAGGGCGGTAATCTCATCCTTCAGCTTTAGAAGCTCAAACCTGCCCTGAGCGGCCCTAAGCCTTGCTTCAAGCTCGGCTATCGGTGGCTTCGCCTTCTCCTGTGGCATCTTCTCACTCCAATTTACCCCGATGCTGCATTTTACAATTGATAGCCTTATGGCAGGCGAGATGGGCTAACTCTCCAGCGTAAAAAGCGGCCTTACCAGCTCGCCGCCGGAGAACTTGTCCCCGGGGAAGACAGCGTGGCCCAGCTTCACCCTTTTGCCGATGATGTCCATGGTGACTTTATTAGGGTCGACGCCCTGGAGGTTGCCCATAAGCCAGGGGCCCTCATCCAGCTCCACCAGAACGACGATGTACGGCGCTTCGGCTTCCCTGCCCTCCGGCGGTACGAAGATGGTGGTAAATGTCTGGATGGTGCCCCTGCCGCTGAGCTTCACCACCTCAAGCTCGTCTCCCTGACATTTGCTGCAGGTTATCTTCGGCGGTACGGTGACGGTGCCACACTGGTGGCATTTCAGCCCCAGCAGTCTGTCCTCTTTCAGTGCCTCGGAATAGTCTTTGTAAGTCAGCTTATGTTCCATGGTTGCCTCCTGTAATCCGACCTGCACAGGCTCACCAGCCCCGCGCCAGTATGGCGTTGCAGATGGTGCCACCGTCACCGCCCAGAGTATCGGTCATACCTGTCTTCGCCCCTTCCACCTGGCGTTCACCGCATTCACCACGGAGCTGCTTGACGATTTCATATACCTGTGCCGTACCGGTGGCGCCGATGGGATGCCCCTTGGCTTTCAAGCCGCCGGAGGGGTTGACCGCGATCTTGCCGCCGATCTTGGTCTCACCCCGCTCCACCGCCTCGCCCGACTTGCCGAAGTCGAAGAAGCCGAGGCTTTCCAGGGCGATGAGCGTGGCAATGCTGAAGCAGTCGTGGAGCTCGATTAAGTCTATGTCCCTGGGCGTCAGCCCCGCCATGCTGTAGGCCTGCTTGGCGGAAAGTTCTCTGGCGATGAGGCGGGGGAGATAGTCTTTCTGGCTGGCGAGGTTGCCCGATGACGCCTGCCCCAGACCGACAACGTACACCGGCTTATCGGTGAGCTTCTTAGCCTTTTCCTCACAGGCGAGGACCACCGCCGAGGCGCCGTCGGAGAAGGGGCAGCAGTCGTAGAGCTGGAGCGGCTGTGCCACCATGATGCTGTTGAACACGTCGTCCACGGTTATCTCTTTGCGGAACTGAGCTTTGGGATTGCGCGCCCCGTAGTAATGGGAGTTTATCGACACCTGCGCCATCTGCCTTTTCAGCCTTTCCAGCGGGACACCGTATTTCCTGGCGTAGAGGTGGGTGAGTAAAGCGAAGACACCGGGGAAGGTAAGGCCGCAGGGGTACTCGTAGCGGCTATCGCTGGCGGCAGCGAATGTCCTGGTCGCCAGCGGCGTCCCCATTTTGGCGGCGGTCTCGGTGCCGCCGACGAGGACGATGTCGAAGGCGCCCGAAGCCACCCACATGACCGCATCGCGGAAGGCGACGCTGGAAGAGGCGCAGGCGTTCTCATAGCGGTTTGCCGGCACATGGTCAAGCCCAATGTAGTCGGCGGCGAAGACCTGGATCTGTGCCTGCCCCTCGGCGATGTCGCTCAGGGCGTTGCCGATGAAAAGTGCCTGGATGTCTTTAGGCTTGATATTCGATTCAGCAATGGCATCCATGGCAGCCTCGGCAAACAGCTCCACGGCCGTCTTGGGCTGCGCCCCGGTGAACCGGGTCATGCCTACCCCGACGATGGCAACCTTTCTCATGGTTCCCCCTTTCAAATCAGTTTATCAGCCTCGGCTGGCAGCGGTTACAGAAAGTGGCCTGTTTCCAATCGGTGTCGTCCAGGCTGTTGGAGAAGTGCATCACACACTTTGCCTCGGGGCAGTGCCCCAGGTGGAGGAGGTGCCCCAGCTCGTGCACCGCCTCTTTGGTAGCCCTGTCGAGGAGCAGCGCCCTGTCCTCGGGCAATCCGTAAAACTCCTGCCTCAGGCGGCACAGAGAGATGACAGCGGTGCTGGAGGCGATGTCTGCCTGACCGAAAACGAAGTTGAGGTGCGGGGCATAAAGGTCGATATCAACGATTCCCAGCACCTTTTCGTCTTTAGCCCCGTGCCCCTTCTTTAGCCGCTCGGTGATACTGCTGGCAAGGTACTGTCCGCGGCGGGCGTCATAAGCTCCGGTCAAATCGAAGGACAGTGGTGCTATCTCAGTGGGACAACCGAAAATTTTGCCAAGTCTCTTTTCAAGCTGCACCACTATATCACCGTCTATGTTGCCTATCGGTCTGAGGACTATCTTCACGGAGTCTATTTTAGCCACTCGAGGATGCGGGCCGCCACCTCATTGCGGTTGTTGCGGCTGAGGTGAAGGACGCTTACCTCGGGGTGGTGCTTGAGTCTATCGGCGAAGGGGTGGGGCTTGAGCATGACGGTCCCCAGCACCTTCTTGCCGCTATCCGTCGCTTTGAGCACCGCCTCTCTGAATCGGGGAGAAAAGAGTTCCATTTTGCCGATCTCGTCAATGACTATGAGTTCGCTCTCTTCGACAGCTTTTTCCAGCGCAGCCACGGCAATGTTTTCCAGGTTGTTGATGTCCACGCCGTATTTACCCACACGGTAGGGGCTGGCGGTGCTGATGTGTGCTAGAATGGCCTCGTGTCCATCGAGGGTAACTATCTTGAACCCCTCCCTGGTACCGCCGCTTCTGATCTCTTGTGTGTAGAAACCACCGGCTTTCTTGCCGACCCTGCTTAAGACCTCCCGGATGAGCGTCGTCTTGCCCACGCCCGGGCTACCGGTGAGCAGGTATGCAGTGGTCATCCACCCGTGGCTTCGCTCTCCGACTTCCTGGCTCTGACCCGTTTTTTGGGGGCGGGTTCAGCTTTGGCTTCAGCAGCCGTTTCTGCGACTGTGGCCTCTGCTTTCTTCGGTCTACCCCGTTTCTTTGCTGTCTCAGCAGATGGCGCCGCTGCCTTTTCTGCGACCGCTGTGGCCGGTGCGGCCTCGGGCTCCTTCTTTCTGGTGCGTCTTCTAGGTGTCGGCTTTTCAGCCACAGCCACCGCGGCCGTTGCTTGCGCTGTTGTAGCGGCCAGCCCCATTGCCAGCGCCATGGCCTTCCGCTTTTCCTTCAGCTTTTTCATCCGCCGGCGGTGCTTTAGCAGCGCCACTCTTTTACGTTTGTTCATCTTTCACCACCAGAACAGCCTTCATCTAGCGCGTAGTATTATGCCTTAAATTATGCCGAATTGCAAACCAGTGTACTCGTCCAGTAGATTCGTGACACCTCAGTGTTAAATTTCTGAGACCGCAAGGGCCGGCATCCATCCCCGCTTATGTTATCTTCCCTCTAAGCGGGAGGACTATATGCTACCCTCTCCCTGGTGGGAGAGGGTTAGGGTGAGGGTAAAAACATTAGCAGCGGTGTCACCTATCTATCTGAACTAGCTCAACCAGTTAGAAGGAGAGGCGGCTGCGGGCCCTGGCTGACAGCTCTGAGAGGAGTTCCAGCGCCCGTACGGCAGCTTCGGGGGAGAGCGAGGCAAGCCCGCAGGAGGGGGTGAGCAGGCTCTGTGCGGCAACCTGACGGAAGGAAATGCCGTTTCTGGTGAAGGGTGCTATGGCCTCGCCAAGGCGGTCATAGAGGCTGGGCACGGACTCCTCCCCCAGCGCCTCTTCCTCATTGGGCACGATGCCCCAGGCGATGCTGCCACCCCTCTCCAGGAATGACTTTACCTCCGCCGGATAGCAGGCGAAGGAGTCGGCATAGTTGTAGGCATCGAAGCTGACGATGTCTGTAGGCACGCTGAGCAAAAGCGACCAGTCGGTGCTGCCACAGCAGTGGACGCCCTTGACCCCGGTCAAACCGCCGATGACCTCGGTAAGCAGCTTGGCCACCATCTCGTTAGGGAGAGCAACAAATGCGGTGCCCAGGGCAGTGAGGTAGGGCTCATCAATGAAGATGACGGTGGCCCTGGTGGTACGGCGCAGGAATTCCTCCTGCCACCTGGCCTTTAGCTTGAGGAACTTGGACAGAGCTTCAGCCAGCGTATCATCGTAGACGATGCCTCGGTTCTGGTCATCGGTGATGCACAGGCCCAGGCTGATGGGGCCTGTTATTTGCCCTTTGAGCGCTGTGGCGTGGGGGAGGAGGGCGGGAAGGGCGTAAAGCCCGGCAGCGTGGTCGGGGTCTATTTGATATGCATCGAGGTCGCCGTCAACCCCAGTGAGCAGCTTTTCCAGTCCGGCATCGAGGTCGGTGCCAGGTTGTATACGGAGCTTATCGCCCTCCGTCACCAGCCCGGGGAAGCCGGCGCTGAACTGGAGGTACATGTTCTCCTTGGGCGAGCGCCTGGGTAGCTGGGGCCAGCAGGGGAGCTGGGGCAGATATTTGACTACCAGCCGACAGGCCTCGCTGGCATCGGTGTGGGGCATGCTGCCGATGGCGGTGGCAAGGCAGCCGAACTCGAGTTTTGCCATTATCTACCCTTCTTCAGGTATTTGTCCAGAATAAGTGCCAGGTCTTTTCTCACCTTTGGCGGTATCAGTTCCGGAGAGGTGATCAGCGCGTCCTTCAGGGCGCTGGCACAGATACAGTCGCGTCTCTGGGGCAGTCTGGTCACCGCATCTTTGATTATCTTTTTCACGGTGTCTATGCCCTTCCTCAGGTTGGCGATAACCATCTCAGCGGTGACCACCTCCACAGTCTCCTTCCAGCAGTCGTAGTCGGTGACCACGGCACAGGTGGCATAGCACATCTCCGCCTCCCGGGCAAGCTTGGCTTCGGGAAGCCCGGTCATGTAGATCACATCGGCGCCCCAGGAGCGGTAGAGGTTGGACTCGGCTCTGGTGGAGAACTGCGGCCCCTCCATGACGATGGCAGTGCCGCCATCGTGCGCTCTGGCGCCGACCTTTACCGCGGAGCTGTACAGGATGTCGCGGAGCGCCGGGCAGAATGGCTCGGCAAAGGCGATATGCCCTACGATACCGTTGCCGAAGAAGGTATTGGGGCGGAGATAGGTGCGGTCGATGATCTGGTCAGGAATGACAATGTCGAGCGGCTCTATCCTCTCCTTGAGGCTGCCTACGGTAGCGACGGAGATGACCCATTCCACCCCCAGCGACTTGAGCGCGTAGATATTGGCTTTGGAGGGCAGTTCCGTGGGGCTGATGTAGTGCCCTCTGCCGTGGCGGGGGAGAAAAGCAAGCCTGACACCATTCAGCGTACCCAGTATGATGGCGTCACTGGGATCACCGAAAGGCGTCTTTATCCTCACCTCCCTGGTATCGGTGAGCCCTTCCAGCTCGTAAAGTCCGGTGCCGCCGATGATGCCTACTTGTGCCTCAGCCATTTTCAGACCTCCTCGGTTGCAAGCAGTCTTTTCAAGTTTCGGTCAAAAGGTCCCCGGACGATGCCGTTCTCGGTAATTATAGCAGTTATGTAACGGTGGGGGGTGACATCGAAGGCGGGGTTGTGAGCAGTGACGCCCCGAGGTGCGATTTGGAGACCGGCGATGTGGGTGACCTCGCCGGGGCTGCGCTCTTCAATCGGGATGTCATCGCCGGAAGCCAGGTCAGGGTCTATCGTGGAGGTGGGGGCAGCAACATAGAAGGGGATGCCGTGTTCTTTTGCCAGAACGGCAAGGGTATAGGTGCCGATTTTGTTAGCGGTATCGCCGTTGGCAGCTATCCTGTCGGCGCCGACGATGACGCAGTCTATTTTCCCCTGTCGCATGAAGTACCCCGCCATGGAGTCGGTGATCAGGGTCACCGGTATATCTTCCTGCAGCAGTTCCCAGGCGGTGAGGCGTGCCCCTTGAAGGAGAGGTCGGGTCTCGGTGGCGATGACCTTGATTTGCTTGCCCTGCTCTCTGGCAGCTTTGATGATGCCCAGAGCGGTCCCGTAGCCAGCGGTGGCTAAGGGCCCGGCGTTGCAATGGGTGAGCACAGCAGCACCGTCTTTGATCAGCTCAGCACCGAGCTGGCTGAGCTTGAGCGTGGCTGTCTCCTCTTCAGCGTGTATTCGCTTCGCCTCATCGAGCAGCGCCTGCTTTGCCTCTGAAATGCTGCCGGCTGACAGTGCCGCCTGCCTCATCCGTCGGACGGCATGGAACAGGTTGACCGCGGTGGGGCGGGAGGTGGCGAAGGCACCGAAGACTTCCTCCAGGCGGGCATCGAATTCCGCCCTGTCTTTTGTCTTTATTCTGGAGGCGCCAAGGACGATGCCATAAGCGGCAGCGATGCCGATGGCCGGGGCACCGCGCACCTTCATCTGCTTTATCGCCGAGAGCACCTGGCGGTGGTCACGGCAGTCCAAATAGACCAACTTATGGGGTAGACGCGTCTGGTCGATGAGCCTCAACCTGTCTCCGAGCCATTCCACCGCTTTCATCCCGCCCTCTTGCCCTGGCTCCGCCAGTTGGCAACCGCCTTATTCAGGTTTTCGATAAACTCGTCAGGTCGCGTTGGCGTAATGTGGACATTCATCCTTCCGTACCTTACGATCTGCACGGCGTTGCGGTCGTGCATCGAGGTAGCGAAATTGATACCGAGACTGATTCCCTCCGGTCTCCGGGCAGTATCTATGGTATCGAAGGGAATATCGAAGCGAAAATGTCCGCCGAGCACGATGCTCAGTCTGTCCTCGAGCACGCAGTATTTCCTGGGGACGATTGCCCAGAGGATGGCTGCCAGCAGCACCGCGGTGGCAAGCAGGCCGATTGAGGAATGCATGTCACCATTGACCAGTTGGAAGACCGCCATGAGCAAGAAGAACACGGGGAGCATCAAGATGGCTTTGAACCAGACATCATATCGAGGCGTGTCTTCGTGAATGGCTGCGGGCATTGTCCTGTTATTACCCCCTTACGGTGCTTGAACGCTGGCGCATGCAAATAACATATTAGCCCAAAAGTCGCTTTTATGCCATATGCGCCGGGCTATCGTCCTGGCCGGGCGGGTATGTAAAACGGTGGTGCTCCGGCAGCCAGCATTCACTTGCAGATGTGGGACATGCCCATGGTGAAGGTCGGCGATATAAATATCTACTATTGGTCAGGGGGCATCGCTGCTCGTCACCAGCTTCGGCCCTTATTCTGCCCGCAGGTGGACAACCCTGCCCGGTAGTTGTTTTCTTGAAAACGCCACTCCGCAGGGGATGATAAGATATGGGTGTTTGCCATTTTTGCCAACGCCCGGGTGGTAAAGCAGGCAAAGAAGGTGCCCTTCTGGGAGGCGTTTTCCGCTAAGTAACATTTGCCCTGAGACGGGGAACGGGTCGCACGCGCCGCGAAGTCCGGCCTCTGGCGTTTGTGGCAGCGGTAACCTCTACCGTTAGACCTGGCTCGCCTTTCTTAGCCCGCTTTTGCCTGTTTCCGTACCCTTCTGCGCCTGAGCCACAGCACTATCCCCAGGATGGCGCCCCAGATCGGCGAAAAGACGATAAGCCATATTATGATATCTGCCAGCACCTTGCCGGCGGTGACAAGGCCGCGGGCAGCCGATTTCAGTGTCTGCAGGGCGCTCCATCCTCCGCCGCCTATGGGCCGGGCCTGCTGCAGTGTCACCTGGATGAGTGCCATATCTGATGTCCTTTCCAGGTACTGGATGCGCCCCTTGACACGCTCTATCTCCCCTCGTATGGCAGTTAGCTCGTGGTAGACCTTCAGCGTGTCCTCCACAGTCTGCGCTCTCTTCAGCAGCTCAAGGTACTGGGCTTCGGTAGCTTCCAGGTTGCGGAGCTGTGCCTTGAGGTCAGTGTATTCCTCGGTGACATCGCGGCTGTCCGTGCTCTCGTAGGGCACCTTGAGTGCCAGCTGGCGCAGCCTGACGAACGCCTCGTCAAAGCGCTCCACAGGCACGCGTATGGATATGTTCCCCCGTTCAGCCTCCCTTTCCCCCTGTTTGCTCGAGGACACCACATAGCCGTCGAGCGACTGTGCCAGTCTGGCGACCTCATCCATGGCGGTGGTTATGTCGCTGACCTCAAGGGTGATGTAGCCGGTCCGGACGATCTTGCGGTCGGTGGCAGTGCCGGTGTCACCGGTGACTGTGTCTGCCTTGGACTCTGCATACCTCCCGGCTTCGGTCGGTGACGGTATCGGTGCTGTCTGTGGTTGCGCTCTGCTGCATGCCGGGAGGAGAACCACCAGACTGAAGAGCATCAGTGCTGTTACAGTTTTGAATGTTTTACCCATCTTATCTTCCTTCCCTGTACGTTTTTACCGCACAGCAACATCATAAGGTAAACGCCCGGAATTTACAAAAGTTCAGACCATCGCCGTGGTAATGTTTCACCGGTTTGCCCTCACCCTAACCCTCTCCCATCAGGGGAGAGGGAACTCTCCCGTTATCGAAGCTCACCGCCGACCATTTCTAATCCTCTCCCATCAAGGGAGAGGGATCGTATATGGGCAATTCGGTTCGATGTTCACCTCTACGCTCTCCTATCATACAAGAGAGGGCAAAACAGGCAGAGAAGGCAGCCTACCCTTTTGCTCTCAGAATTTAGGGCTACTGCGTCAGTAATTTACCGGACACACACGCCGTTGAGGTCATGGCGGTATTCTGTTATTCTTGTGGTTGCAGGAGAACTGACATGGCTAAATCTATCGTTGAGGAGCTGGACCCGTTATTCAACCCCAGGTCGGTGGCGGTGGTGGGGGCGACCAACAACTTCAACAAGTGGGGGTTCTTCACTTTTTCCAGCGCACTCGATGGCTTCCCTGGCCCCGTATATCCGGTGAACAACCGCGAGACCGAGGTTCTGGGGAGAAAGGCATATGCCAGGGTCACGGACATACCCGATGCCGTGGACCTGGTAGCTATAGTCGTGCCGGCGCCGAGCGTGCCATCGGTAATGGAGGACTGTGTGGCCAAAGGGGTAAAGGCGGCGGTGATCATCTCGGCCGGCTTCGCCGAGACCGGCGCCGAGGGCAAGAAGCTGCAGGACGAGGTGCTGAGGATAGCCAGGAAGGGGGGCATTCGCTTTGTCGGTCCCAACTGCATGGGCTACTGGAGCGCCACTTCCAACCTGAGGGCCTTCATGTTTCCCCTGCCGGTGAGGGACGGGCCGCTGGCTTTTGTCTCGCAGGGCGGGAACGTCGGTGGGGCAGTGGTCATCTCCGGGTACCACAGGGGTGTGGGCTTTCACCGCTATGTCAGCTGCGGCTGCGCCGCCGATATACAGATAGAGCACTACATCGAGTACTTTGGCGAGGACCCGGCGGTAAAGGTGGTGCTGGCTTATATCGAAGGCCTGGCCGATGGCAAACGGTTTCTGGAAAAGGTGTCCAGGGTAACGCCACGGAAGCCGGTGATAGTGCTCAAGCCGGGGAAAACGGACGCTGCCGCCAAAGCCATTATCTCTCACTCCGGTGCACTGGCGGGAACGGATGATATCTACGAGGCGGCCTTCAAGAGCATCGGTGTGCTGCGGGTAGACAGCCCGGAGGAGCTTCTGGACGTGGCTATCGGTTTTCTCACCCAGCCGCTGCCGCGGGGGAGGAATGTGGCCATACTGACGCCGGGAGGCAGTTACGGCGTGCTCTGCGCCGATGCCTGTGCCGCCGAGGGGCTCAATGTGGTAAAGTTGCCACAGAAGGTCATCGCTGAACTGGACAGAGTGTTCCCGCCGAGGTGGAGCCGGGGAAACCCGGTGGACCCCGCCGGGGACAGGAACTTCATCACCTATCTGACGGCGCCGATGAAGCTGCTCAGAGTGGACGAGGTGGATGCGCTTATCTTCATGGGCTTCGGCGGCTTCTCCATCTTTGCCTCTCTGTTCGCCTCTTTCAGCAGGGACAGCAGCGGCACCTTCAGCGTGCGGGTGCCCATGCAGCAGACGCCGCAAGAGCTCCTGCCTGAGCTACGCCGGGCACTGGAGTCTAAAGATGTGGAGCAGATAAGGGCGGCCCTGCACCCGGTGATCTCAGCCCTGGCGATGCTGACCGGCACCCACAATGAGCAGGAGGTGGAGGACTTCTGCCGGCTGGTCGCTTCAGCGGTCGCTGCCGGCAGGATAGATGCCCTGCTTCTGCTCGGTGCCTTCCGTCCCCTGGAGACCACCGTTGCCAGCCAGGGTACCAGCAGCCACAGACTTGCTCCCGAAGAGGCGATAGCCCGGTTCTTCAGGTCGATAGCGGAGCAATGGGTGGCAGACTATGGCAAGCCGGTACTGACCACCACCTTCTTCGCCGAAGACCAGCCAAGGTTGGAGGGCTCACATTATGTCTACCGCTCCGGCACGCACGCCGCCCGGGTATTGGCCAAACTGGTGGAGTACAAGGAGTTCCTGGAGAAGGCCGGCGTGTCCCGTCCTGCCGGAATGATAGTCGGTTCCAGAGGCAGGTGCTAGCCTCGGGGGCCTACAGTTTGAAGCCCTTTTCGTAGAACAACCGCCAGCATGCCTTTACCACCTCCGGATCGTAGAGCCTGCCCGAATTGCGGGCTATCTCCTCAAGGGCGACGCCCGTCCCCAGGGCAGGGCGGTAGGGACGATGTGACGACATCGCCTCCACCACGTCTGCCACCGCCAGGATCTTTGCTTCAAGAAGTATTTCGCCGTCCTTCAGTCCCCCGGGGTAACCCGAGCCGTCCAGCCGCTCATGGTGCTGACGCACGATCTCGGCTATCGGCCAGGGGAAGTCCACATTTTTTATTATCTCATAGCCCATCTCCGAATGCTGCTTTATCAGGCTGAACTCGATGTCGCTGAGGCGCCCTGGCTTATTGAGTATATCGGTGGGCACGTATAGCTTACCGACGTCGTGGATGATGCCGGCGATGCGCACTGCCTCTATTTGGTCGAGCGGGAGCTGCATCTCCTCTGCTATGGCAGTCGCCAGACGGGCGACCCGCTGCTGGTGTCCGGAAGTGTAGGGATCCCTGATTTCCACGGCAGAGGCCAGCGCCTCCACGGCGCTTTGCATGGCCGCTCTTAGTTTTTGCTGGTGCCGCAACAGCTCTTCCTGGACTGACCGGTGCCTTATTATCATGGCCAGCAGGTTGGCGATGGTGGTCAGCGCCTCGGCCTCTTGCTCATCGTACTGGTGACCTTCCTTGACATAGGTGTTGAGCACACCGAACACCCGGTCATCAAGGATTATAGGGACACAGTAATGGCCATGCGCTACCATTCCTTCATAAGTTATCTCGTGCTCGGGGGTGAGTGTGCTGGTGAACTGGAGTCTCTTCTCGCTGGCCGCCTTGCCACAGAGACACCTGCCGAAGGGCACCCGGGCACAGGTGGTCTTGAGGGCATCGTCCAGCCCCTTCTCCACCCTCATTTCCAAAACGTCAGGCGTGCTGCCGGTCAAGAATATGCTGCCGCGGGGCTCTATTTTCAGCCAAGGTAGGGATAGGATAACATCCAGGGCCTTCTGGGCTAATTCCTCACAGGTGGTGTCCTCCAGTGCCAGCTTGAGCAACGAGTTTAGCGCTGCCTGGACCTCGTAGCTTTGCTGGAGGGCTTGGGCCTTTGCCTCACCGATTGCCTGTGTGCGCAGGTTATGGATAGCATATGCCAGGTTCGCGGCGATTTCGCTGATGATCGCTATCTCCTCGGCATCAAAAGCACCGGGCTCTACCGAGTAGATGTTTAGAGTACCCAGCAGATCATCGTTGTGCATGATGGGCACGGCAGCGGAAGAGTATCCAAGTTTCATTGCCTCATTCTGCCGCCCATCGAAGAAAGAGTCTGAGCAGGCGTTTCGGGCTACTGCAGCCTTTCCGGTAGTGACTGCGGTGGCTACAGGATTCCTGCCACCCGCAGCGTCACCCCAGCTGACCGGCGTGCTATTTATGTACTCGCTATCCTCCCCGGCGCGGGCTACCACCCGCACAGTCTTGCCGGCATCGTCCTGAGGATAGCCTATCCAGACGCCGCGGTAACCGCCGAGTTGTGCTATCTGCTGGCAGAGCGCATCCAGCAGGCTGACCTCGTCTGTTGCCTTAGAGGCTGTTTCAGAGAGCGTCCGGATGAAGGTCCTCAGCAGCTCAAGCAGTCTTTTGGACCGTTTTGCCCTTTTCCTTGTAACTCGCTCGGGTGCTTCGCTGACACGCGCTGCACCCCGCGGGCGCTTTTGTCTGGCGGCCGATTCCATCTCCCTTATAAAACAAGTACAGCAATAGTATATGCCAGCTATACCCCTTTCGGCAATAGGTATAATGAGTACAAAGGTAATGGGTGTAAGGTAATTGGCGTGGGGCGAAGCAGCAAACCTTCACTAATATTGGCAAGGAGCCATCTGCACTCCACTCCCCTTCCTCAGGGGGAGGACGAATACAGGTGGGAAAAGGATTGCTTTGTGATCTCCCTGCCTGCGGATATGGCGACCGGTGTAGGCAGCGACCACCGTCGACTGTCTGCTCCGGATGGCGACTCGAGAGCATTAGCATTATGTGCGCAGGACACAGTGTTGATTTTGGCCGTCAGGACAATGATAATGGGTGCGGGAGGGTAGAGATGATGCATGTAAGCGGTAAATTGTTACCTTTGCTGCTGTTGCTGCTGATAGCTGGCGCCGGGTGTGTATCGCCGCCCAGCGGGCAAAACTGCAGCGCCCTGCAAGCTGAGCTGGATAGGATGAAAGACGAACTGCAACAGACCAAAGCTGAACTTGAGAAGGCGCGCGCCCAGATAACCACCGCGAAGGGCGCCACCCTGGAGGAGCTGCTGCGGCGGAGACAGTCGGTCAGGGAGTACAGCGGCGAGCCTTTGACCCTGGAGGAGGTGAA
>FWPV01004032.1_pt1 | contig 31982 bp, 35 predicted proteins | sample 2228371 | NCBI WGS metagenome assembly FWPV01 (sample SAMEA103939776, study PRJEB20133) | metagenome
TCCAGGACCAATGATGTTGGCAAGATGGACAATGTCTTCGCATAGCTCCATTTTACCAAATTTTAGTCCGATTTAGTTATCAATTACCTTTTTTTTCAACTTTTGAGTCTCATCCGCATCTCAATCTCTCGCAGGCTGGATTTGGCTTTGAGATCGCGGGGGCGAAGCTTCAAAACCATCTTGAAGGAATCTTTGGCGTCTTTTATGTTTCCAATTGACAAATAGTAGTCTCCCAATTCGCGATAAGCTTCAATGTCTTTTGGATTTTCAGCAATCCGATGGATCAGCGCTTCTTCTTTGGCTTTGTCTTCTGTCGCCAATTCCGGAACAATTCTTTGCGGCGCCGGTTCCTCCTTTTTTCTCACGATAACTTCGCCGCTTGTGAATGCCGCTCTTTGAATTTTTCCCGGCATTTTTCTTTCTGTCTTTCCGGCAATCAGATCAATATTTTGAACCGTATTCTCGCTTTCAAAGAAAATATCGCCGCTCGTGTTTTCTTTTAGCGGCTCGGAAATTTTTTTTTCCAGTCGCTTTTCTTTCATTTTGTGAAGAATTTTTGACAAAGATTCTTCTGTCTTTCTCGTGCCAATTTTGATCAGGCTCACAACCTTTTCCAAAAATTTCAAAAGGATCAGCCAAAACGTTTTCAGTCTTCCGCTTTTTTTTGGATCCGTCGAAAAAGTTTGAGGTTGAGAATCAGTCTGAAAAATCTCTCCTCTTTTCTTCAAGATGGCTGTCTTTTTTCCGAATATCACTGCCAAAAAAATAAGCGCGGTGACAAAAATTATTGGTGGAATATAAATCCAAAACATAGCTATTCAATTTCTTCCTTATTTACAAAGATGAGGGTTTTGCCTTCCAATTCAACCCCTATTTTTCCGCTCATCAAGTTTAAATCTTTTACAACAGCTCTTTGACCTTTGTATGTTACTCTTTCGCCCTGCTTGGGAAATTTTTTGGCCAGCTCTCGGTATTGTTCTTCCTCGAAAGCCAGACAACACATCAGTCTTCCGCAAACACCGGAAATTCTTTCCGATCCGCGATGAGCAATTTGCTGTATTTTCGCCATCTCCGAAGTAATGCTGGGAAGATTATTCCTAAACTTAGCACAGCAAAGCTCCCGTCCGCAAATCCCATATCCTCCGCTTTGCCGACTTTCATCCCGCGCCCCAATCTGATGCAGTCGAATTGACCTTTGCATTTTTTTTGACAACGTCTTCACAAGTTCTCGAAAATCAACTCGACCGTCCGCCGTAAAAGCAAAAGTTATTCCTCCGCCCTCAAGCGAATAGCTAGCGTCAACGACTTTCATGGGAAGCCCCGCTTTTTTCACTTCGCTTCGGCATATTTTGAGCGCTGCTTGCTCTTTTTTTTGATAATCACGAATATTTTTCAAATCTACCAAACTCGCCTTTCTGACAAATTTGACTTTCTCGAACGACTGCTCCAAGCCATTTCTTTTATTTGCTTCAACTTCCTCTTCGACAATGGCCGAAGATATTCCATTTTCCGTTTCCACAATCACCACATCGCCTTTGCCAAACGTTTGCGGCGCTTGACAGAGGCAAGGATTGCTCCAGCGGTTGATTTTCACAAAAAATTCTTTCATTTTCCAGACGCGAATCAGATTTCAAATCTGACAATTCTCTCGATTTTGATATTTTCAGAAATTTTTGAAATCTTTTCCTTGATCAAATCTTCTATTGTAATTTCAGGATTCTTCACGAATTTCTGACTCAAAAGGCATTTTTCTTCAAAATACTTGTTTGTCTTTCCGGAAACAATTTTTTCAACAATTTCAGCTGTTTTTTCCCTGCCCCCTTTTTTGCTCGAAACGTCCCGAGAAAACTCCTGGGTTATTTCCTCTCTCACCAACTTTTCAAATTCTTCCTTTTCTTTTTTGGGAACATCCTCAAGAGAAAGGTAGCTGGGATTCATCGCGGCTACGTGCATAGCTAAGTCATGAGCAAGCTCTTGAAATTCTGAATTTTTAGCAACAAAATCAGTTTCGCAGTGAACTTCGACTAAGGTGCCGATTTTTCGATTGCTATGAATATAAGCCGCCACAATCCCTTCATTTGTCTCTCGTCCTGATTTTTTCCGGGCTTTCTCTTTCCCCTTTTTTCGCAAATATTCAAGAGCTTTTTTCGCGTCACCGGCGGAATTCAAAAGAGCTTCTCGGCATTCCATGACACTTGCGCCCGAAAGATTCCGAAGCTCCTTCACCTGGCTGGCTGACACATTGCCCACTCCACTGGAAATTGTTTTTTTCATGCTGTTTTATAATAAAGTTTTATTAAGTTTTCCCTTCTTCTCCGACGGTCGATTTTGGCTTTTTCCCTGCTTCCTTTATGGTTTTGGCGACCAAGCCCACAACGTATCGAATTGACGAAAGAGCGTCGTCATTGGCCGGGATTGGATAGTCTATGAGATCTGGATCAACGTTCGTGTCAACAATGCCAATAGTTGTAATTTTCATTTTTTTGGCTTCTTTGACCGCCAACTCATTTTCTTTCACATCAGCAACAAAAACCGCTTGCGGGAGAGAATCCATTTTCTTGATTCCTTCCATTTTTTCATTCATTCGGTCTATTTCTTTCTGAAAGCGCATTCTTTCGTATTTGGTATATTTTTGGAGCTCGCCTTTTCTCATTTTCTCTTCTTGTTCGTTGAGATACTTGGTTCTTTTTTTGATTTCCTTGAAATTGGTGAGGGTCCCTCCCAGCCACCGGTTGTTGACATAGGGCATTCCAGCCAAAATCGCGCTTTCTTCAATCACTTGTCTGGCCTGGGGCTTTGTCCCAACAAAAATAACTTTCCCTCCATTTGCCACGATTTGACGCAAAAATTCAAGAGCTTTTTCAAAAAGAATCAGAGTTTTTTCCAGATTGATTATATAAATTTGACCTTTCTCGGTAAAAATATAGGGTTTCATTTTCGGGTTCCAATTTGATTTTTTATGCCCGAAATGAACGCCGAATTTCAACATCTGCTCAAGCGAAAGTTCCAGATCTTCATACTTAAAACCAGCCTGAAGATTTTGGCTGTTTTGAGAACTTGCTTTTTCTTTCGGCTCCGCTTGAGCCTCGTTGGTCTCTTTCATAATGTTTCCTTTGATTAATTAGCAACTACTCCCTTCTTCGCGACTTTTTTTACCCATATACAAGGTCTTATGCAGAACTTATATGGGACAAGGAAAAACCGCTCCGGAAGTATGAAATTTGACGTCCTCTAGCTTAGCATTTGGAAAAAGGCTTGTCAATTCAACAATACAATGCTAGTATAATTTATGAACTACGAATTTAGTGAGATACGAAAACTGATTAATCCATGTTTTTCTGAAATATCAAGAGAAGTGGAATTTGTATAATTTCGTAGTTCACTTGATTCTTAGTTTGCAAGTTATGAAAGATATCCATCCCAAATACTATCCCGACGCCAAAATCATTTGCGCTTGCGGGAACATCATTACAACCGGCTCAACCAAACCGGAAATGAAAGTGGAAGTTTGCAGCGCTTGCCATCCTTTTTATACGGGGAAAAAACGTTTGGTTGACACCACCGGCCAACTTGACCGATTCCAAAAACGTTTTGAAAAAACTTCGAAGATGCAAGCCGATGCCGCAAAAAGGAAGCTGAAAACCGCGAAAAAAACCAAGATAAAGCTGGTCATCAAAAAAAAGGTCTCAAAAAAGAAAGCGGCAAAAAAATAGATTTTTAAATCAGGCTTTGCTGAAATTTGATCTCGGCAAGTTTTTTTTATTTGCCAAAAGTTGCTAATATACTTGCCCCCGCAATTACAAAAATCAAGCCTAAAGCTTTTATCAGAGTCATCGATTCTCCCATAAACAACCCGATTATAGCCGCGAACGCTATGCTTCCGCCAATAATAATCGGACCTGCGACCGAAACGGCCAATCCGGAGCCATAGGCTCTCAGAGCGAAATAATCAATTGCCAAAGCGCAAACTCCGGCAAACACAGAAAACAAAACCCCTCTTGAACTTGAAAATGGCGCGGCAAGTCTAATTCTTGGAAGCAACAAAAGCAATCCCAAAACGACTGCGGCAAATGAAATGATTATCGCGCCAAACAGATAATCTATTTTACTCGCGGCTTGCTGATGAAAAACAGTCCAAGCCCCAAAAGCAAGCGCGGCTATAATAGCAAACAAAATTCCCGACTGCATAATTCGATATAAAATTTGATAAACGTTTGATATAATAGTAATATACTAAGCATGAAAAGCCAAATCGAAGCCATCAGAAACGAATACGAAGCTCTGAAATCGGAACTCGAAAAGCCCGAGGTGGTTTCGGATGCGCGGAAAATGAAGGAAATTGGGAAAAGAATGGCCGAACTTGAGGAAATTGTGACGAAAATAAATGAGCTGGAAGTGATGGAAAAAACCATGCGCGAGAACGCGGAAATTGTGAACACTGAAAAAGACGCCGAGATCAAAAATATGGCTATGGAAGAAAACGTGAAACTGTCAGGCCAAAAAGCGACCCTGGAAAAAGATTTGCAAAATCTTCTCGTTCCCAAAGACCCCAATGATTCCAAGAATATAATTTTGGAAATTCGAGCCGGAGCCGGCGGGGAAGAATCAGCTCTTTTCGCGGCAGATTTGTTTCGAATGTATAGCCGCTATGCCGAGCGACAAGGATGGAAAGTGAATCTCTTGAGCTCCAGCCGCACCGGCATCGGCGGATTCAAAGAAGTCATCGCAAGCATCGAGGGGGAAAATGTTTTTGGAAAAATGAAGTATGAATCCGGCGTCCACCGCGTGCAAAGAGTTCCGGAAACAGAGAAAACCGGCCGAATCCACACTTCAACCGTGACCACGGCCGTTCTTCCGGAAGCCGAAGAAGTGGACATTCAGATAAACCCGGTTGATCTTCGAATCGACACTTTTTGCTCTTCCGGACCGGGCGGACAGAGCGTCAACACAACCTACAGCGCCGTTCGAATCACCCATCTTCCGACAGGCACAGTCGTCACTTGCCAGGACGAGAAATCCCAACAAAAAAACAAGGAAAAAGCTTTGAAAGTCTTGCGCTCCCGAATATTGGCGGCAGAAGAGGAAAAGAAAGCTCGAGAACTGGGAGAAACCCGCCGAAGCCAGATTGGGACCGGAGACCGAAGCGAAAAAATTCGAACTTACAATTTCCCCCAAAAACGCGTCACAGACCACCGGATAAAAGAAAGTTGGAGCAACTTGCCGGAAATTTTGGATGGGAACTTGGAAAAAATTGTTGAGAAACTGGAAAAAGAAGATATCAGATTGAAATCCCAGTAGCTAAACAGAAAATCCAAAACATAAGATTTTGGCTATTTGAGCTTTGGTATCAACAGAATTTTTTCGTTAATGCCAAACTTGGTATCTTGAAAGAAGAAAAAAATGACTATCCGCCAAATCTTGCAAAACAAAAAACCGCCAAGAGGCATCACTCCGCTTGAAGCGGAATTAATTTTGTCTCACATTATCAAAAAACCTCGAGAATTCCTTTTCGCCCACCCTGAATACAAGCTTAGCAAATCGCATTTTCCACACTTCAAGTCACACGTTATGCGGCGTCTTCGCGGCGAGCCAATCGCTTACATAACCGGAAAAAAAGAATTTTTTGGCTTGAATTTTGAAGTCAACAAAAATGTTCTCATCCCCCGCCCCGAGACGGAATTGCTGGTCGAAAAAGCGCTTGATCTCCTCTTCAAGGTTCGACCTTTTCGGCTTGCCAAAGGCTCGACTCTCGGAGTACCGAAGGTTGAGCCTTCGGCGATAATCGACATCGGGACCGGCTCCGGAAATATTATAATTTCCATCGCGAAAAATATTCCTGACAAAATCAAAAAAGGAATAGATTTTTACGCTCTGGATATTTCAAAAAAGGCTTTAGGTATCGCCAAAAAGAACGCTAAAATAAACAAAGTCGAAAAATTCATAAAATTTTTTCAATCAGATTTGCTCTGTTGTTTTTTGAAAAAGAATAGGCTGTCAGCCAAAAATTTGATTATTGCCGCCAATCTCCCCTACCTCTCGCCAGAGTTATATCAAAAAAACAGAAACAATCTCAAATATGAGCCAAAAATAGCTCTCTTGAGTCAAAAGAATGGCCTTAATCACTACGAACGTCTTTTTCGGCAACTTCGCGACATTTGCAAATTATACGGTTTTTTGCAGGTCTTTTGCTATGTTGAAATAAGTCCCGAACAAAAAACTGCGCTAATCAGGCTCCAAAAAAAGCACTTTCCGAATGCGAAATTGAAGTTCCAAAAAGATTTAGCCGGCAAAAACAGGGTGGCAGAGTTCGCAATTCACCCGCCTGCTTGGAAACGCTGCTTAGCATCGACGTACTCTGCGATAAACCTATCGCGTATATCAAACAGTAATACCCAAGAATAATCATCAAAGCATTTCGGGCAGGTTAATTGGGGTTTATTCGCAGATTAGTTATAATATCTTTCATAATTGACAAAAAAACCTTTTAGCTGGTATATTTTTTATGTATGAAGCTCGGTAGTGAAAATTTGATCGGTTTTCAGCCGACATGGAAAATTCGAGTCAAATTTTCACTACCGGGCAAAGGACGTTAACAATTAATCCTTACTAGAAAGAGAGGTGTGCACGTGGAAAAAGAACCCAAAAAATCCGAAGAAAAAGATTTTGATGAAACTTCGGAAGATGGGGAGGGAGATATGAAAACTTGGCTTCAGGAAAATATGAGAATGTTGGTTAGTATTGTGATAGTCGTGGCAATTGCTGGAGGAATTTATGCCTATTCCAAAAGAACCCAGCCTCCAGTAGCGCAAAAGGAAGCCCTTGAATCAACCGAGGAAGCCGAAGGAAAAATCAGTGTGATTGGCGGCGATACCAGCAAGGAGGAACAGGCAAAAACAACGGAGAACAAAGCTGAACCCGCCGCTCAAACACAAGAAGGTCCGACCAAAAAGACACCAGCCGCTCCGGCTGAGGCCAGCAAAGAAACAGACAATTCTTTTGTGGAAACTGCCCAGAAAGGAGACGGCGCTACCAAGTTGGCCCGGAGAGCTCTGGCTAACTACCTGGAAAAAAATCCTGACTCGAACTTGACCGCCGAACACAAAATCTATATTGAAGATTTTCTGCGTCGGCAAGTTCAAAACGGAAAGCTTCGAGTTGGCGACTCCAGGGAATTCAGCAAAGACAATATCGCAAAAGCTATTGAAAAATCAAAGACTCTCACGGAAAGACAACTGAAAAATCTCCAGAAATACTCGCAAAGAGTGCCCGAATTGAAGTAAAAAACAGTTTTTACGAGAATAATTCAAACAAAAATCGTTCATTTTTATAACCAAAAAACCGGCAATGCCCGGTTTTTTGGTTGATCACAAACTCCGCGGAAAAAGATTGCTTGGAAATAAAACAAAAAGGGACATCATTCGACAAAAACAAAAAAACGGGATAATATTTCAAATATGAAAAAAGCGCTTCGTCAAATACTCTTTTGGTTTTTGGCTATTCTTTTCCTGGCCACTGCGCCTATCGCGATTTTTTATTCCCAGGGCTATCGTTTTGATTGGAAAAAAATGATTTTCGTCCACAGCGGAGCAGTCACTTTGAAGTCCCTGCCTTCAAGTGTAAACATTTTCCTGGATGGAAAACTGCAAACATCCCAAACACTTGATATTATCAATAATTCCGCCACTATTGGAGGCTTGCGGCCGGGAAATTATCACATTCAAGCCAGCTTGGACGGATACAGCAACTGGGAAAAAAATGTTGAAGTGCACAGCGGAATTTCAACGGAATTTTGGAACGTTGTCTTGGTTCCGCAAAATCCAGAGATCAAGGAATTGAAAAGTGAAAACGTTGCCAAATTTTTCCCCTCCTCGTCCGGAAAAAAAATCGCCTGGGTGGCAAACTCCGAAAAGGGAATGTTTCTTTCGGCAACAGATTTCAAAAAAAACGAGAGTATTTCAATATATTCAAGCACCGATGCGGTTTTTTTAGAGGAAAATTTCGAAAATATTGAGTGGAACTATAAAGAGGATTTGGTGCTTGTTCCCGTGATTCGAAATGGCCAAAAAGATTATCTTGTCGCCAGCTCCGAAAACATCTTGAAGCCATTTTTTCTTCTCGACGTCGCGAATTTGGAAAATATCCGAAAAGCGCGCTGGAGTCCTCGAGAAAAGAATATGGTTTTTTTTCTGGCCGACGACAAAAATGGAGCGAGCAATCTTTACGCCCTTGACACCGAAAGTCTCTCTTTTAACATAATCGTTCCAAATACGTCTGTTTATGATTTGTCAAAAAACTCAATATATTTCCTCCAAAAAAACAATGTTCTTTTCAAAAGCAATCTAGATGGAGAAAGCGCAATTCAAATAAACAATAGGCCGTTCACAGACACCGATGTCGGGAAAAACGCGCGGATGATAGTTTATGACGAAGATCGGCAGATTCTCATCGTCGAAAGCGGGGAATTCTTTGTCCGCAACTTGGGAACTGATGATTTTTTTCAAAAAATCGGGAGCGGCGTTTTGGGAGCTCAATTCTCCGACGACGGGAAAAAACTTCTTTTTTGGAACAACAATGAAATATTTGTTATGTTCCTGCGAAAATGGGAGGTTCAGCCCTATCGAAGCGAAAACGAAATTCAGACCATCATTCGTCTTTCTTCGCCTGTTGAAAACGTATTCTGGTTTCGGGATTATGAGCATATTTTCTTTTCCACGCAAAACAAAATCAAGCTGATTGAGCTTGATCCTCGCGACCGGCGAATATGTGTCGATGTTTTTGAAAACAATCTCAAGAATTTCCCCGCCGCTTATAACAGCGGGAATGGGTATTATTTCTTCGTCCGCGACACGGAGGACAACAAAAAAATCTTCTACTTCACTCTTCCGGAAAAGACAGGAATATTCGGATGAAAATATTCAAGGGAGATGCTTAAACAAAAAAGTATGCAAATTTTTCCATATGGACGATTTTGCACATTTTTTGAAAACAAGAAAAGCAGCCTACCGGCTGCTTTAGTGTTATAGTGTTATACACCAGTAAAGCAAGGTTCCAAAAAAAATACTACAACTAGTTGCAGTGAAATCTTTCATAAAAAAGCAACACAAACAGTGGAAACTAACGCTTCTGCCATTGAGGAGCTCTTCGGGCTTTTTTAAGCCCTGCTTTTTTGCGCTCGACTTTTCGCGCATCGCGGGTAAGATATCCCGAATCTCTCAAATTCTTTTTCCATTCCTCATTGCAACGCACTAACGCCCTTGCAATCCCCAGGCGCAAAGCTTCAGCCTGACCGCGCAAACCGCCGCCCTTTGCCCAAGCAACGAGCTCAAAATTTCCTTCAAAACCGACTGCCTTGAAAGGAGCAATGACAATGTCGCGCAATTCAGACAAGGGAAAATAATCAAGAAACATCCGCCCATTCACCTTCACGCTTTCGAGAATTTTGAACTTTTCTTTGGTTTCGATCAATTTTGCTTTGGCAACAGCCGATTTCCGACGTCCCAGTCCATAAAAATATCTTGCCTGACTCGCTTTTTGAGCCGACTTTTCCTTTTCTGCCATAGCTTCCTTTTTTTTCGGGGCTTTTCTTTTAACCATATTTATAAAGTTACGAAATCAACTTTCAGGTTGTGATTTGAGTCGCGAAAAACAAGCACTCTTTTCATTCTTCTCGCTCTCAATTTATTTTTGGGAAGCATGCCATAAACCGCCCCCCGAACAATCTTTTCGGGATTTTTCTTGATGATATCAGCCGCTTTTTGGGAATTTATGCCGCCCGGGTATCCGGAAAAGAAATGATAGACCTTGTTTTTCATTTTCCCTCCGGAAAATCGAAGGTTTTCGGCATTTATAAAAACAGCATAATCCCCTTCATCCAAATGGGAAGCATAGCCGGGCTTTTGTTTTCCCTGCAAAACAAAAGCGGCCTGAGTGATGATTCTTCCCAGATTCTCTTTTTCACAATCAAACAGATAGTATTTTCTTTTAGTCAAATTTTCATTTTTCATGATTTTTTCGCTTCTTTTTCAATAATTTCGACTATCGCCATTTTCGCTCCATCAGAACGACGACTTCCAATTTTCACAACCCGGGTAAACCCGCTTTCTTTTTCCGGCAAAATATCAAAAATTTCGAAAAGTGTTTTTTGTCCAATATTTTTTGGAAAAAGGGAAAGCAAATTCCTCATAGCCGCCAAAGATTCAGGGGTTTTTCTTTTTTCCGCCGGAAAAAACTTTTTTATTATTTTGCAGACATTTTCCGCGAAAATTCGGATTTCCCTCGCCTTTGCTTCAGTTGTCTTTATTCTTCTTTGCAAAAACAAACTGCCCGCCATTGTTTTGATGAGTGCTTTTCTCTGCTTCTTTTCCCGCCCAAATTTTCTTCCTTTTTTGAGATGTTTCATAATAATCATTCACGAGTGAAGAATCAATTAGTCTCCAACAAGAGCAAAAAACTTGCCCCGATTCGTTCTAAATTGTTCCTAATTCGCGAGTTTCTAACCTTTCAATGTGAGCCCCAGATTCCCGACGGCCTTTTTTATCTCCTTGATACCTTTTTCTCCCATTCCTTCAAGTCCCATCAATTCCTCTTCTTGCCAGGCAACGAGATCGGCAATGGTTTTGATGTCGTTTTTCTCCAGCACATTTTGGGTTCTTGTTGAAAATGGAATGGAAGAAACTTCAATTGCCATAACATCTTTTTCCTCTTTCGCTTCGCTCGTTTCTTTCTTATCTTCCGCCTCCTCTTTCACAATCGCCGCTTCCTTTTCCTCCGTTTTCTTTTTGGATTCTATTTCTTTTATGGCTTCAAACTGATCAATGGCAATTCGGACAGCCTGTTCAAACGCTTCCTGCGGAGAGATTGAACCGTCTGTTTCTATTTCAAAGGTGATTTTGTCAAAATCCGTCCTTTTTCCAACGCGCATATTTTCAATCACATAATTCACTCTTTTTACGGGAGTAAAAATCGCGTCGATGGCAATGAGGCCGATTTCTTTTTTTTCCCTGCTTTGATGTTCAACAGGAACATAGCCAAGTCCCTTTTGAACTTCAATTTCCATTTCCAGCTGGGCTTTCTTATCGGTTATTTCTGCGATAAACATATCTTTGTTCACCACTTCGACATCGGCTGGACACTGAATTTGAGCAGCGGTAATTTTCTTTACCCCCTTTTCTTTGAGAGTGAGTATGACAGGCTCATCTTTGTGCATTTTGAAGCGAACTTTTTTCAAATTTAGGATTATTTGAATCAAATCCTCTTTGACGCCTGGAATTGTTGAAAATTCATGAGAGATTCCTTGAATTTTCACCGATGTCGCCGCCGCTCCGGTAAGAGATGACAAAAGAATCCTTCGAAGCGTGTTGCCTATAGTCGTTCCAAAGCCTGGATAGCAGGCCTCAATTTCAACTTTTCCTATATTTTCACCCAGTTTGGAATACTTTGGACTTTGGGGCAAGCTAACTTTTTTCATTTTTTTGTGCCTTTTTGCGTCCCTAGATCGAGACTTAAAAGGCGAATTAGTGCTTAAAATCTATCTTGAATAAAATTCAACGACGGCTTGCGCGTCTAAACTGAGATCGAGATCGTCCTTGGTTGGTTTCGACTTGATCTTCACCGTCAAATTTTTTGGCGTTACTTCCAGCCATCCGGGAGAAGCTGCGCCTTTTCCTTCTTCCAGAAAAGGCATAAGCCGTTTGAAATATTCTTTGTTCACTTTTACGGGCTTTACCGAAACAATATCTCCGGGCTTCACTTCGCACGAAGGAATATTGATCTTTTTTCCGTTTAGTAAAAAATGGGAATGTCTCACAAGCTGTCTGGCTGTTTGACGGCTGGGAGCAAATCCTGCTCTGTATACAACATTATCGAGCCGCATTTCAAGTTTTTGAACAAACAGGTCGCCTGTCACGCCCGGCTTATCCTTCACCTCAAGAAAATATTTTTTGATTTGCTTCTCCATCACGCCATAAATTCTCCGCGCCCGCTGTTTCATAGCTATCTGCTGACCATATTCGCTTGGCTGTCTTCTTCCTTTTTTCCCATGAACACCGGGAAGATAAGGTTTGCGAACAATAGCGCACTTGGGCGTGCCGCAACGGTCGCCTTTCAAAAAAAGTTTTTCGCCGGCTCTCCGGCATAATTTGCACTTGTTGGATAAATCTCTCGCCATACACTTTGCTTAATATAATGCTAATCAACGAATTTTATGCCAATTCACAAATTGCGAATCCATGAATCACTAGAAAAATAAAAATATTGGTAAATTGGCATTACCACTATACTCTTCTCGGTTTTCGCGGACGACAGCCGTTGTGAGGAATCGGCGTGATGTCCTTGATGGAAATTATTTCAAAATCGTTGTTGGCCAGCGCGCGAATGGAGGCTTCTCTTCCTGATCCGACTCCTTTCACAAAAACTTCGATTTCCTTGAGTCCGTATTTGGCAACTTTTTCCGCCGCGGCATTCACAATTTGCGTCGCCGCATAGGGAGTAGCTTTTTTCGCGCCTTTGAATCCCAGCGATCCCGCGCTTGACCAAGCCAAAACCTTCCCGCTCAAATCGGAGAAGGAAACAATCGTATTATTGTAGGTGCATTGCACATGGGCCTGCCCGCGCAATACCTGCCGACGGATTTTTCTTTTCTTTTTCTTTTCCGCTGGCCTGTTTTCCTGTTTTTCTTCGACCGTTCTTTTCTCAACAGTCTCTTTCGTTTTTTTCTCATTGGAAACAATCTCCGGCTTTTTGTCGGCCGAAATATTTTTTTCTTCCTTTTGAGTTCTTTGTTCTTCAGTCATGATATTCTTTACGAGTCAAATATCAATATACAAATTCGTATATTCGCCTGCCTGCCGGCAGGCAGGTAAAAGATTCGTAATTCGCAAGGACTATGTTTTTTCCGCCGCCGGTTTCCGGCCGCTACCCATAGTTTTGCGAACATTTCCCCGCACGGTTCGGGTGTTCGTCTTTGTTTTTTGGCCGCGAACCGGAAGACCCTTCATATGTCGGATACCGCGATAGCAGTTGATATCTTTGAGTCTCTTGATATTCATTTGTTTCTGATGCTTCAATTCCCCTTCAATCGTGAAGTTTTTTTCAATATAGTCTTTTAGTTTGTTAATATCATTTTCGCTAAGCGCTTTTGTTCGCGTATCCGGATTCATATTCAAAGCAGTCAGAATTTTTCTGCTCCTTGGCCGCCCGATTCCATAAATATAGGTAAGGGCAATTTCTATTCTCTTGTTATCGGGGATATTCACCCCGGCAATACGCGCCATACGCTTCGCTTAATTATGATGCCAATCAACGAATCTTATGCCAATCTACAAATTGCGAATTTACTAATCACGAAAAGAAACAATCGCAGATTAGCATCACAGCTACCCTTGCCGCTGTTTATGCTTTGGATTGATGCATATCACAAAAACTTTCCCTTTTCGGCGGACAATTTTGCATTTTTGGCAAATTTTCTTCACAGAAGCTCTAACTTTCATGGGTTTCACTTAAATAAAATACTAATCTTAATTTACACAAACCCTATGCCAATCAACCAATATGCTAATTTTTCATTCGCGACATCCGCATATTAGCATCATTTGCATTCCATTCGCAGATTTGTATTATAAATTACATTCTTTGCACGATCCTTCCCTTCGTTAAATCATAAGGGCTCATTTCAACTAACACTCGGTCTCCCGGAAGCAAGCGAATATAATTCACTCGCATCCTTCCGGAAATGTGAGCCAAAATTTCGTGGCCGTTTTCAAGCTCAACTCGGAAAGTGGTGCTGGGCAATGTTTCTTTTACCACGCCGTTTAGCTTGATAATTTCTTTATCTTTGGACATCTTTACGAATTACGATTTACGAATCAAATAGATATTGATATTTTCATTCAATACTAACCTGCTTTATTTCAAAAAACTCATTATGTTTAACAGTCAAAATTAAAACAGGGGCAATGCCCCAAGCTTTTCATTTATACACGGGGCAATTCAATCCGAGAGCTTGATAAGCAGAAATTGTTTTTTGACTCTAATTATCCTAAATTATAGAAGTTTTTTTGTCAATAGCGCGAAATCTCCAAAACAATTTGCCTTATTGAATCTCAATTTTTACCCTTCTTTCGCTTATCGGCACTCGGCTGGAAAAAAAGGGCCAGAAATTGACATCAACACTTTTGATAGAGGGGTAGCTTTTGATGAAATTTTCAAGCTCGCTTTCGTTTTTTCCTAAAGATCCTTTCTTGAAATTTTCAAGATCCACTCCTTCAGACAATCTAAAGTCAGTTTTAGCTTCAAACTTCAGGAACCCTTTCCCAACATCCGCTTCAGAAAGAATATAGTTTACTCCCTTTTCAAAATCAATTTGGGCTGTTTTGATGCCGCTTGCCTTTTCACCTTGCTCGATCAATTTCTCAACATCACTTTTTTGAAAAGAAAGAATTCTCGCTTTGAGATTAACCGTAAAAGTGAATTTTTGCGCTTGAGCGCCGGCCTTTTCTGATGAAGAAGAACTGATAATGTCAAACAGGGTTGTATCGCCAAAAAAATGCCGGCTGTCCCCCAGTTTACCTTTGAGGTCATCAAGAATTTCTTTTTTTGCCTCCGCGACCAATTTTTCTTTGGCTTTGGCCAGATCTTGGGCTGTCACAATCGCTGCCCCTTCACCCGAACCGCCTTTCATTGGCTTGACAGATTCAGCGTGGAATTTTTCATATTTCGGACCTCCTTCAAAACCGGGAATTTTGAAGGTGGTTGGCTCTATGTCATATTCCTTCCCCGGCTTGTCAGCCACGACTTCCACTTCGATTGCTCCGGGTTTTGTTTCGCCGCCCACTTTCGTCACTCCCGGAACAATAACACCCTTGGTGATTCGAAAAATTTTTCCATCACTCGTCTGAAGCCGCGTTGTCGCTACTAAGGGTTGGTTTTCTGAACTGAATTCGTTGTATATAACAACTTTTCCGGTGGATTTTCCCGCTCCAGATTGACTTCCTGTTGCGTCAAACTCGCCATTCTTTTCTTTGGTGATTTGTTCCAAGGCAGCTGGCACAACTTTCTCCTTTTCATCTACACTCTTGGCTTGGGTGTTGGCTTCTATCATCAAAGAGGCGCTTTTCTCCTCCGTTTTCAGGTGAAGAACAATCGTCGCCTTAGGAAGAAAAAAATAGACGCTGGCCGTCGCGCCGAAAAGAAAAAAAGTCCCAAGAAATACGACAAAATATTTCCCAGCCCGACCCTTCACTCTGGTTGTTCTGAGGACTTTCTCTTCTTTGCGGAAAGAAAAAGAAGAGGAAGAGAAATTGGAAGCTTGAAAAAATTTTTCCGGCTCCAGATTTTTCTGCCTTTCGATTTCTCGGGAATGAAAATTTATTTCTGAATGAAGGCCGGTTTTCTTTTTGGCTATTACTGGCTTTTCAGACCGTGATTTTTTCTCTTTTTCCTTTTTTGGCCCCGCCACAATGTCTGAAAGCCTCACTCGATTGCCTTTTTGGGATTTCTGGTTTTTTACTGATGATTCTTTTTTGAATTTCTTTGAATTTGGGGAAGAAAAATTTGATCCAGAACTTTTCTTTTTTTTGCCAAAACTGATCTTGCCTATATTCTCTCCTGTTTTTGGCATTGATGGCGTCGCAGTGGAAACAGCGGAAGCGGACGGCAAGAGCGGCTCATCAAAATAATTGCTCGATCCAATCGTTTCTTCTTCGTCATCAGAAGAATCATCCAGAATTTGGAGCGGAGCAGGGCGAGGATTTTTTTCGAATATTTCGTCCCCAGCCATTGAGTCATCCATTTTTCTTTGTACCAGAATCCCGGCTTTTTCAATAAGCTTCTTTCCGATTTTGTCTTGAGTGACAATCATGAGCCGTTTTTTGCGACGATTGGCCTCTTTTTTGAGCAATTTCAAATTAACCAGACTCTGGATGAGAAGAGCCCGCTTGGGAACAACGATGATTACCTCGTCCGCCGCCGCCTTTCTTACCCGGTCAACAATCGAGGTAATTTCTTCGTCGATGTCGATATACAGAGTTTTATGGCTCATAAAATTCTTTACGAATTACTAATCTATTACAAAATATACGAATACAGATAAATATCTCTGTGTACAAATTCATGAACTGCTAGTTTTCGTAAATTCGTATATTAAGTACAGATTCGTAATTCGTAAACTAGTTTTGCATCATTTTCACCGCTCGGCGGAGCATGCTCGAAAGAACCTTTTCTTCACCCACCAAGTCTAGAGCCAAATTCGCCAATCCCATCGGAGTCACATCTTGCGGATCGCGAAGAAGTCCTGTCTTGTCAACAACATTCGCCACATCTTTCGGCTGTAGAAAACTTATTGAGGGTTTTCTTGAAAAAGGCAAGTTTTCGATCCAATTTGAGTCAGAAAGGCTCTTTTTTATTCCCGGAAGAGCTGATCCGCCTCCGCAAAGCAGAATCTTCGTCGGCAAAAGATCAGATTCGGAAAACTCTTGCAGGGAAAGTTCAATTCCGTCCAGCCAAACCCGGCAATCTTCCTCAAGCATTTTTTCGATTCTCTTCGTCGCATCTTGCCTTAATTCTCCCCGGCCATACCTGATTTTCAAATTCTCCGCCTCTCCGAAATTTATATTCAGCTCCTGGGCCAGTCTTTTTGTGAAAGCCCGCCCTCCCAGCGCGAACATTTTTGTTCCTTCCAGTCCACCGTTCCTCACCACGGCGATATCCGTCGTTCCTCCTCCAACATCAATGAAAATGGCGCTGAAATCAACCGTGTTTTCAAGTCCCATGGAACGGGCAACGGCATATGGTTCCGCCGCAATGCTCAAAAGATCAAGGTCCAGCTCTTCGGCGATTTTTTGAAGAGCTCCCAAATGAACCATCGGCGCGTAAGCATTGAAAATCCCAATGGAAACATCGCGCCCCTGAAAACCAAGGGGATTTGTGACTCGATAGCCGTCAATCCGTACGTCCACAATCGCCGCGTTAATCAGCTTCACGTCAATCTCGCTGTGCCCCGTTTCCCAAGCCAACTGCTGTCGAATCTTATCAAAAGCCTTCCATTGAACTTTCTGAACGATATTCTTGAGCTCCGGAAGATCAATTCGCAGCTCCGGCTTCAATCTTTCGTAGTGGACCGTAGTCGTCGAGCCTTTGACCAACTCTCCGGCAATTCCCATGATTGTTTGTTCAACCCGTCGGACTTTTGCCATCTCCTCAGCCAAAGCAATGGCCTCTTCGCAGGAACGAATTACGCCAGAAATGTCGCTCACTGCTCCGGATTGCATATCTCCTAGCCGCTGGCGAGCTCGTCCCACTCCAGTGACAATCCCTTTTTCTGATTCCTCGTCAACTTGAAAAACAAGCGCTTTCACCACTTCCGTGCCAATATCCAAAGCCAGCGCGTGACCCGCTCCTCGGCGCTTCAAAATTTTGGAAAATATTCCCATAACTTGCTGATTCAGCCTTTGTTTTTCTTGCCTTATTATACTAGAATACTTTCGGAGAGGCAAAAAATAGACGGAAAAGAGAAGCTCATGAAAAATTTCTGGCGCAAACTCAAAGAGTTTTCGGCGATATTTTTCATTCTCATTATAATTCTCTCGTTTTTTACAGTCGCAAAAATCAGCAAAATCTTCAAATTCTTCAAGGAAAAAACTGATTAGCCTCCCTTTTTTTGACAGCCAGTCAATCCGTCGGATAAAATTAACCTATGCCAGAAAAATACCTGCCCAAGCTCTACGGCATTTTGAGAGTTTTTATTTTTACCATTCCAGCTATCGTCATAATTTTCGGCGCCTATTTGATTTTGTTTCCGGTAGAAAGCTTTTCTTTTTTTTTCAACCAGCCGGAAATTTCAAAATTCAGTTTTGAAAAAAATGATTCGCGAAACGAAATTTCTTTCGGAGCTTCGCCCACTTTCAATCATCGCTATATTGAAGTATCAGCCGATTTGAAAAAAAACCAAAACGGCTGTTTCGAAAATCCTCCAAAGGTAATCCTCGAAAAAACCTATAAAGCCTTTCTTTTCCCAGAAAGCGAGTCGATCAAAAACAAGGACGAGCTGAAGCAACTTCTCTTCAGCAACAACAAGACCCAGTATCCAAATGGCTCTCTTCTTCATTTCAAGCCTACTGACGAAGTTTATGTTGTTGCTAATGGCGAAAAAATCCTTTTCCCGGGACCGGAAATTTTCCGCGCTTTTGGATACAGCTTTGAAAATCTTGTTGACGTGGACAAATCCACCCTGGATCAATTTCCCAACGCCTCTCCGCCTTTTTTTTCTTGGGTCATTCCTCATCCCGACGGGACGATTTTCCAAGCCTATCCTTCACGCAAATTATTTTTCACAACTGGCGGAAAAAAGCGCGAAATTGAAAATTCTGACGACTTGTCTGATCTTTGGCCGGAATACTTCACCATCGCCGTAAGCGACGTCAAGCCAGAAAATCAAATTTCCTGCTTCCCTTTAGCCAATGACATAGAAGATGGAAAAATATTCTGCCGCTTTGACAGAAAAAAGCTTTCCTCCGATTTGGGAGGATATTATAACTTCACCTTGCAATATCCGCCTGAATGCCCGGTGGCTAACGTTCAAATCGAGCGGGGCGAGATTCGGCTGATTCCCGAAAAATCATTCGCGACGATCAAGGATTCCCTGCGAAAAATTTTCGCTTCGATTGTAAACCGCTACTATCTCAAGCAAGCATCCCCAAACCCATGACTTGGAAAAATTTTTTTCAAAAAATAACCCGGGATATCCTCATTGCCCTTCTCATCACTTACTTTTTCCTGCTTCTGCCGGAGATTGTTTTGCCGGGAATTGTGAGTGTTCACTTCAGCCCAAAATACTTTCTGGCGCTGATTTTGCTTTTGAGCTGGACGCACCTTCGCCTTTTTGAAAAAAATTCGCCGCCGGAAAACAATGTTCGTTTTCGCTCGATTTCAAAAAATATTTTGAACGCCATTCTTTTTGTCATTGCCGCGATGCTTGTTTTGAGTCTCTATAAAATGAAAATTTGGGAAATTGCCTTGATAACCGTTTTTTCGATGGGACTTTTCATCACTATGAAAAAAATGCTGATCGAAGAAGAAGGATAAAAAACAGCGGAAAAGCCGGCTGGCGGAAAAAATATAGATGATAGATTGAGTGCTTATATTTTCAGCACAAACATTTTAAATAGCAAAACTGGCTCTTGCCAAAACAAAAATAAAAAAGCTTGGAAAATTCCCAAGCTCTATTCACTTCGCGAGGATAACTCTTATTTTTGAAAAGTTTGAATTTGGACTGATTTTGCCTGACGGCGCTTGGGGTTGGCATCGTCAGTCGTCGTCCAAATCATGAGAGCAAAAATCCCAAGAAAAATGAGAATTCCAACCGCCCAAAGTTTTTTCATTTTTTCCCTCCTTTAATATTTCAAAGAAAAAATATCGGCAACTGGGCATAATAGCAGAAAAATATTGCCTGTCAACAAAATAGTTTTTTAATTAAGCACTTTTTTGCCTGTTTCTGGCTGTTTATCCCCCCCCTAAAAAACAAACGGATTCCCTGCGCCTGCTTATCGCAAAACAGGTAAGTAAGTGCGGGGAGCTTCATTCAATCTTTGCTCCTTCGCCGATTCCTTTCATTTCCGATCGCTTGGCTTTTGCGATATTTTTGTATCCCATCTCCGTCGCGAGATTTTTGCTCGCAAATTCGCGGCGCAGACCATTTTCGATGAAATAATATTTTTTGTTGTAGTTCACCACCGCTCCATCTTGAAAAGATAGGCTCCCTCGCGTTTTATACTCATTGGCGATTTTTTGTGAAACCTTCATAACCATTCCCGAAGTGAAACTAGCGTTGAAAACCGACATGGAAATTTTTTGTTTTATCCCGCCGGGGCGAATATAAAAATAGTTTCGACTGCCAGTGGTGACGATTGTTCCAGCTGGAAAATTTTTCGCCGACGTGATGTTTTCCCCATCCGGATAAGCCGAAAGCTCTTCATTTGAAACAGCTTGAGCCCGCGCGAATTCAATCCGAATGTTTTCGGCTTCCGGAAGAACCAGCCGCCTTTTGTTTCCTTCACTGATGAGGTAATAATTTCCGCTTTCGTCCCTTAAAAACGCGCCGTTGCGAAAGACGGCTGCCGCGCCAGCTGGATAACTCGCCCATTTTTCCGCGCTAATCTTCACAAAATTGGACAAATTATAGTTTTCAGTCAGCACCGCCGAACTCGCAATCGGCCTCACTGTCCCATTTTCCAGAATTCCTTTTTGCCCGCTTGATTCATTTTCAAAAAGAGTTCCGGAGGGAAAATTTTCCAAAGAGCCTTTGTTTTCCGCTTCTCCGTCCGTCGGATAAGCAGAGAGCTGGGTGCTGGAAATTTCCACGACCGGCTGCTTGGAAGAGCCGGAGTATTTTTTCCCGTTGCGGATTTCATAGGTTGTCCCGTCACCGCTCGCGCGGTAGGCATAATTTGAAAAAGTATTCCCAAGAGCGGCGCCTGCCGTTCTAATCGAGCCAAGATTATTGTAAATATTTTTTCCCGGACAAGCCGTTGAAGCCACGTCTTTGTGGCCGACGACAGCTGAATTCAATTTTTTTCCGTGAAAGCGGACTTCGGAATTTATCTCAATGCTATTGTTGGCGGAAAGCCAGCCGACAAGCTTCTCAAGCGCGTCGAGAGATTCAGCGCTCAATTTTTCACTGGCATAATTTCCCAAAACGGCAATCCCGATTGAACCGGAATTATAATTTGTTCCGTTATAGTAGGCGTGCCCGCCGATCGCGCCGTTCCCGCCCGCTCGCCCTTCGAAAATTGATCCGTCTTTTCCGATGATATAATTGTAGCCGATGTCGCCCCATTTTCTCGTGTAAGAGTGATAGCGGTAAATTTTTTTGATTTGTTTGGAAGTTGCGCCTTTGTAGTTTGTCGCTGTGTGGTGAATGATAATCACTTCCGGATCATTATATTTCGGCGGCCAGATTTTTTTGGTGCGTTTTTCATATTTTGAACTGGACCAGCTGGAACGGGGATAAACGACGGGAACATTGTCTACGGACTGCTTTTTTTGAACGGATTTTGCCAAAATTACTTCGCCGCCCGGCAGAAAAAAACAAAGAGTCAGCAGAATGAAAAAGGATATTCTTGATTTTATTTTTGAGTGCTTCATTCGCATTTTTCTTTCCCAATCTCGTTCTTTCCTAATCTCGTCGATTAGCAAGAAATCAAGCCGCATTTTATTTATGTTTTGAAATATTATTTGACGACTGGCATATTAATCGGCGAAAAGCATGTTTTTGACAAGTCTTTGCCGAATGATAAACTATATTAAAACTATATTACATATAGAAAGAGGGGACTAGGGTTTTCCTGGGCCCCTTTTTTCTATGGAAAAATTTTCAATCCACTTTTCCCAATTTCGTCCCCTCCTCCACATACTGGAACGTACATTTTTCGTTGTTCTTCGCCTCAATTGCCGCAAAAGCTTCCGGAGAAAGGCCGCCAACGCGCCCCGTCCAAATGGCTGGGCCGGATTCCAGAATTGAAGCCACCACTTTTTTTCCGTTTCGTTCGTTGGTTACCAAAACTTTTTTCTTCCGAAACCAGTTTTTCTTGTCGTTGTCAACGTCAACTGTCCGCGTTACCCGCTCCCACTGGCCGCCTTTGTAGCGATACACCTGCCGAACATTTTTATTTTTCTCATGAGATCCCTTGGAGCTTTTATATCCCCGCTTCAAGCCTTTCAGTTTGTTCCCGCTCTTTGAGGAATAGCGGATGTATTCATCTTCAATTTTCACGTATCCGGATTTGGCAAAATCGCCCACGTCGGAAAGAGTGAATGACTTTTCATCTTTGGAAACATTTTCATTCAGTTTCGATTCCGGCTCAATCCATTTGGCGTATCCCCAGCGCATCGTAATATAATATTTTTCTTCTTCCTTATCGCTCTTTTTAAGCGGACCGAAGGCGCCGAATCCGCCCGCCATTCCATTTCGGCAGGAGGAAGGCGTGTTTGTCATTTTATAATGATTTTCCGCGGATTGATTTTTTTTTAGCCAAAGATGTTGTTCAAGGGCAATTTTCCCCGATTCCGCCGGCAGGGAATATTTTCCTTCGATTATTTTTATCTCGCCTCCGCTATCATCTCCTGAATTGTTGCTATTGGTATTTTGATCGGCTAAATAATTTTTCACCGCTTTTCGATACTCCTTTCGGCTCACCTTGGGAAGATATTTTTGCCAGTATATCTCGGGCACACTGTTTCGCTCCAGCATCGCCTGCCATTTTGTTTTCTTGGCAGCCACAGCAAAAGAGGCTGTCCAAAAAACAGCAGTCAATACCAAAAATATTTTCCATCTGCTTGGCATTAATTCTTTGACTATAAATTCACTTTGATTATACTCCTTGACTACTCATAGCGCAACGCTTCAATTGGATTCAAATTCGCCGCTCGCCTCGCTGGATAAAAACCAAAAACGATTCCGATTCCCGCCGAAACCCCAAAGGCAAGAAAAATGGAAAAAACAGAGATTTCGGGGGTAAGGTTCAAGAAGCTAGAAAGGACAAGGGACGCTATCCATCCGAAAAAAATGCCAATAGTCCCACCCAGAAAAGTGAGAGTGGCCGCTTCCGCTAAAAATTGCAAGTTAATATATATTTTCCGAATGCCCACCGCTTTCCGCAGTCCGATTTCACGCGTCCGTTCCGTGACGGTGGTAAGCATCATATTCATAATTCCAATTCCTCCCACCACGAGAGAAATTCCGGCAATAGCGGAAAGAAGCATAGTAAAGGTGCTGGTAACATTCGTAGCGGTGGAAACGATGTCATTTTGATTCATTATCCGAAAATCAGCTTGGCTTGAATCAGATATTTTGTGGCGAGCAAGAAGCAAGTTCGTGATTTGCTCCTGGACTGAATCCATGACGGATTGGTCAGCCGCTGTGACACTGATGTTGTTGATATAATTGTTCCCGGAAAGAAAGTGCTGGGCGGTGGTAATCGGGACATAGACCACATCATCCTGATTATTAAAACCTGATCCGCCTTTAGCCATTGTTACACCGATAACCGTGAAATCAACTTTGTTTATCCGAACGGTTTGCCCGGCCGGATTGACATTTTCACCAAAAAGTTCGTCCCGCGTGTCCGGGCCGAGAATCGCCACTTTAGCTGAACTTTTTATCTGCTGAGCGGAAAAAAAAGAGCCGATATTCATTTTGATATTCCGCGTGGTTGTGTAATCTTGGACAGTTCCGATCACTTCCGTGCTAGTGTTGTTTCCTTTGGCTGTGAGCTGATATCTTCCTGTGATGGCCGGCGCTACCGCCGCCACACCGGAAATTTGATTCTTGATAGCTTCCGCGTCTTCCTCGGTGAGCGTCTGGGAGCTTCCCGCTCCTTGACTGATCCCGCCGACCCGCTGAGATCCCGGCATAATCATGATCAAATTGGATCCGATGGATTCAATGCTTGAAGTCACAGAATTCTTGGCTCCCTGACCGATAGCGACAAGAGCTATAACCGAAGCAATCCCGATAACAATACCAAGAATCGTGAGACTTGAGCGAGCCTTGTTTGATGAAAGAGAACGGATTGTTTCATGAAATAAATCGGATAACATACTTTTATAATTTCTTCTTATCGCTCTCAATCAGCCCGTCTCTTATTGAGATAATCCTTCCGGCAAAATCAGCAATTTCTTTTTCGTGGGTGATTAAAATGATAGTATGTCCTTCTTTGTTGAGCTCTTGAAAGGCGCGCATTACCACCCGGCTGGTTTTCGTGTCAAGATTTCCTGTCGGCTCATCGGCGAGGATTATGGCCGGATCATTGATGAGAGCCCGGGCAATCGCCACTCTTTGAATCTGCCCTCCGGAAAGTTGGTTGGAAAATTTTTCGAATAAATTTTCTTCTTCCAGTCCGGCGTATTTCAAGGATTTCTCCGCTCTCTTCACGCGCTCTTTTTGGGAAGTTCCAGAAAAAAGAAGGGGGAGCATCACATTTTGAAGAACCGTTGTCCGGGGAAGAAGATTGAAAGACTGAAAAACAAACCCGATTTTTTCGCGGCGCAGATCGGAAAGCTCGTCTTCTAAAAAACGGGAGACCTCTTCCCCCTCCAAAAAATACTTTCCTGATGTCGGCATGTCAAGCGCCCCAAGAATATGCATGAGTGTTGACTTTCCCGACCCCGAAGGGCCGATTATGGCAACGAATTCTCCTTTTTCTATTTTGAACGTAACTCCGGCCAGAGCAACTGTCTCGACATCACCATTTTTGTAAGTTTTCCTTATATTTTGGCAATTTATCATGAATTTAGCGGGGACCGCCGCCCGTTATTCCCGGAATTCTTATCCCGCTGTTTCCGCTTGATTTGGAAGAATTGGAATCTAAAGAACTTACTCCTGAACTGATAGTTTGGATAATGACCTTTTCTCCTTCACTGAGGCCGCTCAAAATTTGAGTGCCGGTATTGTTTGCTGCTCCGATTTCCACTTTTCTCCGCGCAAGCGAGCCGTTTTCAAGCACTTCAACGTAATAGCCGCCGTTCCCCCCGGTTTTCACGGCGCTCGACGGCACAATCAAAACATTTTGCTTCACGCCGGTTATAATAGAAGCTGAAACGCTCATTTCCGGTTTTATCCGGCTGTCCAGCGAGTCAAAAGCAATTATAACGTTATAAGTAACGACACCCTGGTCGCTTGTGCCGAGTGAATCCATCTTTTCTATTTTTCCGGAAAATTCGACATTCTCGATCGCGTCGAGTATGAGCGCGGCTTTTTGCCCAATGGAAACACTGGCAATATCCACTTCATTCACTTGAACTTGCGCCTTCATTGTGGAAAGATCGCCGATGATTATCGGGACTTGGCGCGCGCTGCCCGAAGACAACTTGCTTAAGTCATCTCCGTTTTTGATGTTTACGGCGTTCACCGTTCCATCAATCGGAGAAACTACTCTGCGCTCGGCCGTTTTTTTTCTTGAATTTGCGAGATCGGCCTCTGCCGAGGCAAGATTCTGTTCAGCCGCGGCCACACCTGCGACGGCGGCTTCATATTTTTGCTTGAGGGCCGCCTTGTTTTTTGAATTGGCCGCGTCAAGATCGGCTCGCGCCGACTTTTTTGTGGCTTTGGCCGATTCCAGAGAGCTCAAGGCCTGCTTATAGGAAGTCTCGGCTTTTGCGACGCTCACCGACAAATCATCATTTTCAATATTGAACAGAAATTGGCCTTTTTTCACCGAGTCACCAACCGCCACGGCAAGATTGGCGACCGTTCCGCTTATCGTGGGGTCAATGTTTGAACTTTGATCAACAATGATATTTCCGGTTGCCGAAATCGAAGTAGTGAGAGTTCCTTTTACTGCTTCCGATGTAATATACTTCACTTGACTGTTGCTTGCTTTTTTGCGGCTGAAGTAGTAATAGCTTCCCCCGACTATTACAAGTAAAATAATCACTCCGATGACTTTCTTGTTTTTTAGGAAGTTCATAATATTTCGTTATATTCGCGCATACATTCGTCAATTTCGTGTTTATTTCTCAAATACCCGAACCAAATCCGCTTGTACCGTTCCATCGTCACCTGGTCTTCCCATGACCACGATTCGGTCGCCATTTTTGAGATCATTGATGCTAATTGTATTCTTTCCGCGCTTGATTAGGGTTTCATCCGACACGGATATGGTGTTTTCTTGACTGTCCGGATCCTTGATAACGATTTTCCCGTCCGCAACGGAAATAATTTCTCCCGCGATCCCGTGGGCGTTTCGAAATCCGCGCCCTGGAAAATCGGGTATGAATCCTCGCGGTCCCGGCCCTCCGCCAGCTGGCGGAATTCTCATTGGCCCGAAAGAATGAGGACCTTCGATGAAATTCCGCTCATAATTTTCCCCGAATTTATAGGAAAATTTGGCTTTGCGAAATCCGACAAAAACTCCGCCGGCGAAACTCACGAAGGCGATGATGATCATGCCAACAACCAGCGCCGCGATTTGAAATTTTTTTGACTTTACAATTTCCGTATTCATAAAACTTATTCTCTACGAACTACGAAATTTTATGAACGTACGAAAAATATTTTTACACAGATGTTCGTATATTCATGTATGTTTTCGTAATACGCAGGGATAGTTACTCATTTAATTCGATAATAATTGCCATCATTCCCAAAATATATTTCCATCGCCATTAGCAAAACAAAGAATGGCGTAAGGAGAATCGCGAAATGGAATGCCGGAAATGTCTCAAGAAGCGAGAAAAGAAACTCTTTCCAGTGGACAGCGACGACAGCTGTGTCGGAAAACAAAAGTTTGGCAATATTCCAGAACTCCGACCGGATCAGCTCTTTTCCCCAATTGAAGATGACGAATGCCAACGTTCCGACGGATACAAAGGATAAAATATCAGCAAAAATGATCTTTTTCTTTTTCTGCCAAGATTCTTGAGAAGCTATATTTTTCAGTATTTTTTCCTCCAGCCCCACCGATGGTTCGACGTTTTCCAAGATTTCAAAGATTTTTTTGATATTTTTCTCCATGTCTTTAATACGATTAATTTATGCGTATGGACGCATTATTTTTCTAAAATAGCTTTTTTAAGCCTATTCAGCGCTCTTATGTGCTGACTTTTCACTGTGTTATAGGGCTCTTCCAGAATTTCGGCGATTTCGTGAAGAGTGAAGTCTTTTTTGTAATGAAGCAGCAATATCGCGCGGCAATAGGGTTGGATTTTTTGCAAGATTTTTTCCAATTCTTCAGCGACATCCTTTCGTTCTAAGATTTCGTCAGGCAATATTGCGCTGTCTGAAATATTTTCCAGCGCATTATTCCCTTCTTCGTCCTCAAATCTTGAGAATGGCAGCTCTTTTTTCTTTTTCAACCAGTCGAAAGTTGTATTTTTAGCAATAGTGTATATCCAGGTTCTAAAGTTTCTATCTGTATCAAATTTCCTGAGATTTTTCCAAATCTTGAGAAATGTTTCTTGAGTCAAATCTTCGGCTATATCGCGGTCATACACAAAACGAAAAATAAAATTATAAATTGGCTTCAGATATTTTTTGAGAAGTTCCGAAAAAGCGGCTTCCTCACCGCTCAAATATTCTTCAATTATTTCTTTGTCGCCTTTTGTCATAACATTTTTGCAAACTCCCTAATTCATCGAAGTATTGAAATATTTGTAAATATAGCTAATTCGTAGCGGTTTAACCGTTGCGATCCGCTACGATTTCAGCCATTCAAGTGTTTCACGCGCGCATTTTTTCCAGGAAAAATGCGCGGCCCGCGCGAGTCCCCGCTTTTTCAGTTGATTTTTGAGCGCAGTATTCCCAAGAACTTCCCGCAAAGCGTCAGCCAGCGCCTCTGGCTCGTTAGGCTTGTACAAAATTCCCGCCTCACCGATGATCTCGCTCAAACTCGAGTTGTCCGCCGCCACAACCGGTGTTCCGCACGCCATTGCCTCAAGCGCCGGCAGACCAAACCCCTCATAAAGCGACGACAAAACAAAAGCCTCTGCCTTGTCAAGAAGCACAGGAAGTTCTCTTGTTTCAAATTTTCCTATATATACAACCCCGGGAGAAGACTTTATTTTTTCAAGAATAATATTATATAGCCAGCCCAATCCCCCGGCAATAATGAGCTTTAATTCGGGGAAATCCTTTTTTATTTTCAAATAAGCCTCGATGAGCGTCTCTATATTTTTTCGCGGTTGGATAGCTCCTACATAAATTATATACCGGCTATTGATTATTGGATATTTGCTCAACACTTTTTCCGCTTCTTTTTTGGCAAAATCCTCGTTGAACAATTCCTTATCATAGCCATGATGAATCACTTCTATTTTTTCAGCTTTCACTTTTGGATATAGTTTCAGGATATCGTTTTTTGTAGAATGAGAAACAGCAATCAATCGATCGGCTTTTTCAACAACATAATCCGTAAACCAATTGAGCCGACGCAAGTCTTTGGAGGGAAAAAATTGCGGGAAAAATTTGAAAGCCAGATCGTGGATTGTCACAACAGATTTTGTTTTTCGAGAACGCAGATACGGCAAGGAATGCATCGGCATCCAAAGCACGTCCGGTTTAGTCTTGAATATTTCCCAAGCAAACCGGGTTTGCGTCCAATAGGGAAAGCTTCCCAGTTTTATAATTTCATAATTCTTGAAAACCGGGAATTGAAGCTCCGGATTGAACTCCGATTTGTGATAAATCAAAAATTGATCTCGATTGCCAGCATCGAGACCAAAATTTTTGAGCATATTCCAAATGTATATCCGCGTGCCGTCGATTCGTTCATGATCCAAATCGGCCGCATTGATGGCAATCTTCATGACTTTACTAATTACGAATCTCTTACAAATATACGAATAAAAAGATTCGTAATTTGTATATTCGTACTAGATTCATAATTCGTAAAAAATCAATGATTCTTATATTTCCCTTTCCTTATATCCCTCACAAATTCCCGAAATCCATTCTGCGCGTCTTGCTCAAACATGGCGCGAACGGCAAGAGGCGTGGTGGCCGGCGATTTCCAGTTGTAGATCGGCTTCAAATTTTTTCGCATGATGAAAGCCGTTTTCACTAAAAAGTTGGCGTCCCCCTGAACCGGACAGGCATAAATGTAGTCTTCTGGATCGCCGCTCTGGTTGTATCCGCTCTTCACCTCGAAAGAGATTGGCAATCCGTTTTTTTTGATCGCCCGCCAAACTTCAACCGGATTCGGATAATGGTTGAAATTTTTGTTGAGATGCTGGATTTTTTCAAGTTCGATGTTCTTGAGCTGATTTGTTTCAATCATCACCACTCGTTTTGCCTTTTTGTCAAAAAAGCAGGCTCCGCCCTTTTGAGGCTTGAGCGGATTTTGGGCAACGATTTCCATAACCATATTGTACCCCCTTTTACCAAGCTCAAGCGCAAGCGCAAGACTTGGAAGATCAACTGAGCAGGTGAGATATCCCAAGTCTTCAACATTGTAGGACAGCAGATCATCATGCGCCGCAAGAATATTCTCAAATTCACGACTTGAAAGATATGATTTTTGGCCAATATTTTTCGGGTGAACTCGAAAAATAACATGGTCGTGACACTTCTGCATCACCATTTGCCCATGATTGTGAAGTCGCTTGTTTTTTTCCGTCGTCTGGTCGTAAAAAAGACTGCCTTCCTTGATATATATCCCGTGAAAACTGCGCTGAACCATGAAAAAAACTTTTCGCCAAGAAAGACCAAAAAAATTGAACCGCCGAAATTCTTCAATGATTTCTTCCGCTGTTTGCTCATTGAGAATAACAAGCACGGTTTGTTTTGCCAGAATACGTGCCGGGTTTTTTTTGTTTTCCCGCGCAATCCGGCAAACGTCAAATACCATTTGGAGCATATGCCGGTTGCCAAGTGAAATGGGAGCCAATTTTTTTGGATCTCCACCGGCTAGCTCCTGAATTTTTGACCTTGTGATTTCTTTTGCAAGTCTTGCTTTTTCTTTCGCCAATTTTTTGCCTTTTATGCCCTTTTTTTCAAGTTCCTGAAGATTTTCCCGACGAATATGCCCTGCGATATCATCCAAGGAAAATTTCTGAAGTTCCAGTAGGTATTTTGTTCCCAGCCCCAGCCGCGTCGCTTCCCCCGCCGCCGCGTGCTCCCAAAAAAATTTGCCTTCGAGAATGGCTTTTTCCGCACAAGAGGTTGTGATTTTGTCATCGTCAAAGACAATTATCTTTTTCTCGTCCACCGGCGCAAGATATTTGAAATTTTCGTAGGCATTCAGTTCCAACTGATGCTTCTTCACATCCGCTAATTCAAATTTTTTCGATTTGAAATATTGGCGTAGTTTCCATTCAATCTGCCGCAAAACAGAGATCCGGTATTCCTCAAAAGAATCAACGTGAATTTTGGGCTTCGTAAGCATTTATTCAAATCTAAGGTTCGACCTTAGCAATCACTGTCAAGATCGGATCTTAGAAAAATTATTTTGTCTTCGCGATCAATTTCTTCGAAAGCTCTTTTTGTTCTTCGTTGAATTCGGCGATGGCTTTTTCGATCGCCGGGTCAAAGTTTTCACATATTTTCTTTTCTTTCACGATACGGTTTGCTTCCAAAAGCGTGTCGAATGTTCCCGCGTCAAGCCAGTCTCCTTTTATCTTACTCACCATAAGCTCCCCTTTTTTGAGATAGAAATTCATAAGATCCGTGATTTCAATTTCGCCGCGCGCGGACGGCTTCGATTTTTTGGCAACGTCGGAAACACGGCCATCGAAGATATAAAGCCCCGGAATAGCGTAATCACTGATCCATTTTTTGGGCTTCTCAACAATTTGTATGGCTTTCCCAAACTCATCAAATTTCACCACTCCAAATCTTTCCGGATCGGAAACTTTTTTTGCAAAAACATGACCGCCGGATTTGAAATTTTTGATAATACTGGAAAAATCGTCTTCGAATATATTGTCACCCAGAATCATCGTTACGTTGTCGCCCGCAATGAAATTTTCCCCAAGAATGAAAGCTTCCGCGAGTCCCCGCGGAGCGCTTTGCACTTTGAACTCAAGGCGCACATCATGCCGGTCGAAAATCGGTCCCAGAAGATTCAAGTATTGTCCGGCGTCACGCGGCGCGACAATAATCAGAATATCTTTTATTCCCGCCCGCACCAGTGTATTCAGCGGATAGAAAATCATCTGTTTATTATAGACCGGCAGGAGCTGTTTCGATGTCGTGTGCGTCAAGGGGAACAATCTTGTTGCCATTCCTCCGGAGAGAATGATGCCTTTCATTTTCATATAATAATACATTAATGTTTATTGCTAATGAATGCTAATTCGCGAATTGCGAATTTTTTTCTTCACTTGCCCATTTGTATATTCGTAATTGATTCATAGTTCGCAGAGAGATACTCTTTGAGCGCTTTCGTATAATGCCTCAATGGTTTCAGTTTTGTGTTCAAAAGAACTGATGAGTGCGGCCGCTTGGCCGGACGGGGAAATTCGGACGAAGAAACGGGAATCACCTCAACATCAATTTTGGCAAGCTTGAAAAGTTCAACCGCCGCCTCAAACCAGGTGCAAGGGCCTTCATTGATGACGTGATATATTCCAAACGGAATTTCCTCCTCGATTATTTTCTTCGTCTCTTTGGCAAGATCAGGAGTATAGGTAAAGCAACTTTTTTCTTCATCAACGACTTTGAGAATTTGATTGTCTTTGGCAAGTCCAATCATTGTGTCGAAAAAACTTTTTTTTGACATGGCTGATTTTCCTGGCCGGCCAAAAAGTTTTGAGGTGCGAATGAGCCAGAATTTGTCCGTGTTTTTTTGGATTTCTTCTTCGCCGAGAAATTTTGACCGGCCATAGTTTGAAATCGGAGCTGGTTTTGCGGCTTCATCATACTCACCTTTTTCCCCGTCAAAAACATAGTCTGTCGAATAATGGACAATGGCAATGTCTTTCTCTTTTCCGATTTTTGCCAAGAATCCCGGCCCGTAGCCGTTCACTTTTTTCGCCAGCTCATATTCAATTTCATCCGTCTCGCATCGATCTACCGCGTTATATCCGGTGGCGTTCACAATTGCCGCCGGCTCGACCTCCTTGACGATTTTGCGCAAACTTTCTTCGGAGGTGATGTCAACTTCGTTTCGGTCATAAGCAAAAACATGCCAATTCGAATCAGCTTCAAAAACCCTTTCCAAGTCCTGTCCCAACATCCCATGCGACCCAATAATTAATACTCTTTTCATAGCTTTAACCGCGCTCTAAATCCCCGTGCGTAAGCTCGTGGGATGGATGCGCTCCCAAGCTTTGCTTGGGCGAGCGAAGCTCGAAGGTATAGAAACCCCGAGTGTAAGCTCGTGGGAGATTCATTAAAAAATACTTTAAACGCTCCACTATCATATAAGCTAATATGATAGTGAAACTTTATCTTTTTAGTTTATCGATCAGATTGAATAATTAACTGCTACGGGCTTACGCCCGTAGTATAAAATCAGATTGCAAGCTTCGCTTGTCCGAAATCCTCTTTTTCCTGA
>FWPV01004033.1_pt1 | contig 31981 bp, 30 predicted proteins | sample 2228371 | NCBI WGS metagenome assembly FWPV01 (sample SAMEA103939776, study PRJEB20133) | metagenome
GCTTCGACGGCCACCGCGGCCGCCCCTTCCGCCAGCTGGCTCACTCCCCGCCGGGTCATGATCTTGGTCGAGACCGGCGACGAGCGGGAAGGGGTGCCGATCACAGACCTTCTCCCCCTGGCGGAGAAGATCGATTCGGAGCCGCGGCTCATCTTGGAGGGCATAGCCACCAATTTCGCCTGTTTTCGCGGACAGCCTGCCGACATAGAGGCGTCGACGGAGCGAGTCTCGGCTGCCGCTAGGGCTCTGCGGGAGGCTGGCTTGGAGATCGCCCGGGTCTCAGGAGGGAACTCGAGCCTTCTCTGGCTGTTGGCCAGGGGTCGGCAGCTCCCGGCGGAAATAACCGAACTTCGCTGTGGCGAAGGCCTTCTTTTGGGGCAGGATGCTCTGTACTACGAGCCGTTGCCCGGGTGCCGGCAGGATGCCTGCGTTCTCTGGGCGGAGATACTTGAGGAGTATACTAAGCCTGCTGAGACCACCCGACCTCAGGCGGCACGGGTGGGTACCGGCGTCTGCGCGGATCCGCCACCCGCACGGCGCTTGGTGCTGGGGGTTGGACACCAGGACTTGGGCCGGGGCAGGGTCACCTTTGTGGAACCCGCTCTAAGAGAGATCGGTCGCTCGGCTGACTACCTGGTAGTCGAAGTGGGTCCAGGGGAGATGGGGAGCGGCCGCGACGTCGGCCAGGGCAGATTCCGGGTCGGTTCGCGGTTGGCGATGATCCCCAGTTACGAGGCTTTAGTGGCGGCTTGGTCGTCGCCGTACGTGGAAGTGACGCTGGTCGGTTAGTAAGGACCGGATGCACCGGTGTTGAATAGATTCATGAACAGAGACAGAGTTCGACCAGTCCAGAAAGTGCGCCGCTTATGTGTGGAATCATAGGTTACGTGGGCAGTAGGCCCTGTCGGGACATCCTTTTCCGCGGTCTGCGGAAGCTCGAGTACCGGGGTTACGACTCGGCGGGAATCTCCATCATCGACGGGGGGCGTTTCAAGCTTCTCCACTCGGTTGGCAACCTCGATAATCTTGAGGCCAGACTCAACGAGCTCGACGGAGAGGGGACGGTCGGCATCGCCCATACCCGGTGGGCCACCCATGGGCGTCCTTCCAACGAGAATGCGCATCCGCACACTGACTGTTCGGGAAAGTTCGCCATCGTTCTCAACGGCATCGTGGAGAACTACCTCAGTCTGCGCGGCCGACTACAACAGGAAGGGCACGAATTCACGTCCGAGACTGACGCTGAAGTGGTGGCCCACCTTATCGAACGGGCTTACCGCGGCTCACTTCGCGACGCAGTAGCGGAAGCGTTCCGGCAGATGGAAGGTCATTTCACCTACTGCGCAGTGGCCGTGGAGGAGCCGGAGGTGATCGTGGCGGTGCGCAAAGAAACCCCTCTCGTGGTGGGTTTGGGTGAAGGGGAGAATTACGTGGCGTCGGCCATCCCCGCCTTCCTGTCCGAGACCCGCAAGGTGATCTTTCCCGACGACGCTGAGGTGGTGGTCGTCACCCGGGACAGGGTGGAGGTCACGACCCTGACTGGTGAGCCGGTCGAGCGAATGTCCCAGATTGTCGACTGGGACGAGGAAGCGGCGGAAAAGGCCGGTTATGAGACTTTCATGCTGAAAGAGATCCATGAGCAGCCTACGGCCCTAGCTGACACCTTAGCTGAGCGCATAGACCCTGATGGCCGGGTCGTACTCGACGGCCTGGGCCTTTCGTCCGAAGCGCTCTGCTCGCTACGACAGGTGAACATCGTAGCCTGTGGCACCTCCTATCACGCGGGATTGGTGGGCAAGTATGCTTTGGAGCGCTGGGCTCGTCTCCCGGTGGAGGTCGAAGTGGCCTCGGAATTCCGCTACCGCGATCCTGTGATCGGTCCCGGGTCGCTCTGCCTCGCCATCAGCCAATCCGGGGAGACGGCTGACACTCTGGCGGCCATGCGCTTGGCGCGGGAGGCAGGCGCGCACGTGGTGGCTGTGACCAACATCGTGGGTTCGCAGGCCACCCGGGAGGCGCACGGGGTGCTGTTCACGAGAGCCGGCCTCGAGATCGGGGTGGCGGCTACCAAGACTTTTCTCGCTCAAGTCATGGCCATGCTGCTTCTTGCCCTCTACCTGGGGCAGGAACGCGGTCACTTGACCACGGAGAACGTACGGACGTTCACTGAGGAGCTCAGAAGGATTCCGGGACTCCTACGTGATTACCTTGAGGAAGGAGCCGCCAGCCGGGTGGAGCAGGTGGCAAGACGACACACGAACAGCCGTTTCTTCCTGTGCCTGGGACGCAACATCTCGCTGCCGGTGGCCCTGGAAGGGGCGCTGAAGCTCAAAGAGATCTCCTACATCCCCACCGACGCCTACGCAGCCGGAGAGATGAAACACGGTCCGATCGCTCTCCTGGAAGAGGGCTCGCCGGTGCTGGTGGTAGCGACCGACAGTGGTGTGTATGACAAACTGATCTCCAACGTGCAAGAGGTCAAGGCCAGAGGGGCCAGCGTCATTGCTGTGGCCTCAGAAGGCAACGAGGGCTTGAGGGACATGGCAGAGGAGATCTTCTACGTGCCGCGAACCCACGAGATGCTGTCGCCGCTGCTGTCGGTCGTGCCGCTTCAGCTTTTCGCCTACTACGTGGCCAAGCATAAAGGAGAGAAGGTCGACCAACCCCGCAATCTGGCCAAGACTGTGACGGTGGAATAGTGGGGACCCCTTTGGCAACGCTACCAAGCGGAGGCTCACCCGCCGCGGGGCGCTGACAGGACGACTGCGTGGATGAGCGTATTCCCACGGGCAGACTTGGGCGCACCAGGGTCGGATTCGACCTGGTGGAGGTGGAGCGCTTCCGCGCGGCGCTGGAGCGACATCCAGGTCTGGTGTCGCGGGTGTTCACCCCGAGAGAGATAGCCTACTGCGAAGCCCGTGGGGACCCCGTGCTTCATCTGGCGGCCCGTTTTGCCGCCAAGGAGGCCGTTGGTAAACTCTTGGGGACGGGGGTGCTGCGGTGGCAGGAGATCGAAATCGCCCATGAACTGCATCCCAGGGGGCCGACCCGTGTCCACCTGCACGGGCGTACCGCTGAACTGGCCGGCGGCAGTGACCGGGTGGCTGTATCGCTGGCGCACACCGATTCAGTCGCAGGAGCATGCGTAGCCGTGGTGGCCTGGGAGGGTGAGGAGATGAGGGGATCCAACAAGAGTCGCTGTTGCAGTCGGGGCGGGTACCATCCTCTACCTGAGTGTTGTCATGAGCACCCGGGCGATCACGAAAGGGACGGCAGAGTCATCGACGGTCTCTACAGTCTGACGGAGCGGGCGGCCGTGTTCACGCCCAGCCAGATGCGGGAACTGGACCGGGCTACCATCGAAGAAGTGGGGGTGCCCGGGCCTGTGCTCATGGAACGAGCCGCCCTCGGTCTGACCACTCTTATCCGCAGGCGCTACGCAGGCCGCCATACCCTCATCGTCTGTGGCTCTGGCAACAATGGTGGTGACGGGCTTGCTGCTGCTCGGCAGCTGCATCTGCTGGGTCAGCCCGTAGCCTGCATAGTCGCTGCCCCCTCTGCGAACGCCTTGAGCCAGGATGCGGCTCTTAACTTCAAGGCGGCGACCAAAGTGGGGGTCAATCTACGCTTGGGCGAAGTCCCCGACTATCTTTGGGACGAGGCGGAAGTGGTGGTCGACTGTCTCCTGGGCACGGGAGCAAGCGGCGAGCTGCGGGGCAAAGTGGCGGAATGGGCGGCTTTGATCAACGCCGCGGCTGCCCGCGGGGTGCCGGTGGTGGCCTGCGATGTGCCCTCGGGGGTGGAGGCGACCAGCGGCTCGGTCGCCCGGGGAGCGGTGGTGGCCGATGTGACCGTCACTTTTCATGCGGCTAAAAGTGGCCTGGTATGCCCACCAGGGTCGGAAGCTGCGGGAGAAGTGCTGGTGTGGGACATAGGTATCCCGACCTCGCTCGAGCCCGAGCCGGACCTGTGGGTGGTCGGCGAGGATGACGTGAACCTTCCCGGCCGACGAGTGGACGACCATAAGTACAAGGCTGGATACGTGGCCGTGCTGGCGGGCTCACGCGCCTACCCGGGGGCAGCCTGGCTGGCCGCGGAGGCCGCCTATCGGACGGGAGCGGGCTATGTACGGTTGCTCATGCCCAGCGAGGCTGCCTCGGCTGTGCGGGGGCGGCTGGTGCACACAGTGTTGACCGAGGTGGGTCCAGGAGAGGCTTTTGTCGCTCCCGAGCAAGCTATGGCTGTGCTTGCCGACGGCCGGCTGGGTGCTTTGGTATGCGGACCGGGACTCGGGCGCGAAGAGGCGACCGCGGCGGCCGTCCGGCAGGTCATCTTGGGTACCACGATACCGACCGTTCTCGATGCCGACGGTCTCTTCGCGTTCTCTGGGAGAGCCGAAGACCTGCGGGGACGACCGCACCTCGTCCTCACTCCCCACGCAGGGGAGCTGGCTACGTTGCTCGGGGTGCCGGTGGCCGAGGTTACAGCTGCGCATCTTCCTGCGGCTCGCCGGGCCGCTGTCGCCACCGGTCAGGTGGTCCTACTCAAAGGCTCCTCCACTGTGGTTGCCGACCCCGAAGGTCGTACGCGGGTGGTGGTCCAAGGGCCGCCCCAGCTTGCCTCCGCGGGCACCGGGGATGTTCTCGCGGGAGTGATCGGGGCTCTCCTTGCCAAGGGTCTGGAGCCCTTCGAGGCCGCCTATGCCGGTGCCTGGCTGCACGCGGAAGCGGGGCTGCTGGGCGCCGAGACTGACCCGCAGGGGGTGCTTGCCGGAGACCTTCTTGACTGGCTGCGGCTGGTGGTGCCGGAGCGCATCTATGAGAGGAGACCCTCGTGGACGACCTGAAAGTGAAAGACATCATGCAGACCGAGGTCATGACTGTCGGTCCCGACACGACCGTGCGCGAACTGGCGGACCTTCTCGCCGAGAAGAAGATAAGCGGGGTACCGGTAGTTGACGAGCAGGGAAATCTGCTGGGCGTGGTGAGCGAGGCGGACATAATCGTGCAGGACGCGGAGCTCCACTTTCCCTATTACATCCAGTTCCTGGACAGCATCATCTACTTGCAAAGCTTCCACAAGTTCGAGGAGCGGTTCAAGAAGGCGTTTGCGACCAAGGTGGAGGAGATAATGACCAGGGAAGTGGTCGTCGTCTCTCCCGAGACCTCGGTCCGGGCGGCGGCCACTCTCATGACCGACCGCAATATCAACCGTCTCCCCGTGACCGAGTCCGGAAAGAGCGGCGAGAGACTAGTAGGTATCGTGACCCGCGGCGACGTGGTGCGGGCCATAGCGGAACGCGAGTGACCGGGAAGCTGGGACTAGAAAGGCACCAACGGGGAGAGTATGTCCAAGCGAGAGACAAGGAGAGCAGCCCGGAAGGCTTTCCCGCAGGCCAAAGCGGGGACGACCGTCCAAAGGGTCGGCAAACGGGCCAAGGCGTCCGGCAAGAGCAGCTTGCCCAGGGATTCCCGCGGTCGACCTATCCGCCCTCCGAGCCTCAAGCGGGCTGTCATACAGGGCGCGATACTGGCCATCCTGTACTTCATCGTGATCGAGTTCATATGGGTCCAGAAGGACCCCGCCACCGGCGAGAAGGCCACGAGCACGGCCGCTTCGATCCTGGTGGCCCTGGTCGGTTTCGTCGTCTATTCGGGCATCGCTTACGCCGTCGACAAGTTCGTCTATCAACGGAAACTGCGCAGGCTCAAGGGCGGCTCGAAATAGGAAGACTGGGAGCGAACCGGGGTCCTCGAGATGGTTGCTCGAGATAGCACGCCCCGTGAGTCCCCTTCTCACCCGGCGGGGCGACGGAGAGCGACGCTGAAGGTCGTCTCCCGAGTGCTCCAGGAACTGGGCATCGCGGGTTGGCTGGTGGGGGGCAGTGTGCGGGACCTGGGGCTGGGCTTGTCTTCTCCCGACCTGGACGTCGTGGTGGGGGGAGACGCGGCCCTGGTGGCCGGGCAAGTCGCGCGTGCCACCGAGAGACCTTGGTTTGCGCTTTCGGAAAGGCACGGGGCCTACCGGGTAGTGGGATCGGGCTGGCATGTAGACGTGGCTGCGCTGCGGGGCGCGACCATTTTGGAGGACCTGGCCCTGCGCGATTTCACGGTGAACGCGATGGCCTTGCCCTTGGCGCTGGTCTCCCAGACTGTGCTCGAGGGTGCTCTAGACCGGACGAGTGAGCGGTTGATCGACCCCTATGGTGGGTTCACTCATCTGCAGAAGCGGCGGTTGGTGGCCGTTTCCCCCGACATCTTCCAGGATGATCCGCTCCGGTTGCTCCGTGCCGTCCGGTTCTGCCACGTTCTGGACTTCACCCTCGACCCTGCCCTCGAGACGAGGATCAGGGAACAAGCCAAGCTTCTGGACCAGGCAGCGCCGGAGCGGATCGCCAGCGAGCTGGCCCTCACGCTGGAGGCGGGAAGAGCAGGTGCGGCGGTGCGACAGTGGGAACGTCTGGGGTTACTCGAGGTGCTCCTTCCCGGGGCGTTCACGCAGGCCGATACCCGAAACTCTGATTCAGCAAGCGGGGAGGTTCAGTCCCTGACTGCTGTTCTCGCAGTTCTTGACAACCTTGAAGACCTGCTGCGAGATCCTGAAGCTTGCTCGGTAGAGGCGGGCCCTTTGCTGGCCGCCCGGTTGCGTCGACCGCTGGATGGTCTACTCTCGCGGCCGGTCGCGCTGCGCCTGGCGGGGTTGCTCGGTTTTCTCGAAGAGCCGAGGGTAGCTGAGCTCGCCCGCAAATGGCGCCTGTCGAGTCGTTTCCTCTCCCTGGGCTGCAGGGTGGCGCGCACGAAGGTGCTCCAAGGAGTCTCTGTGCCCACGGCGCGCGATGTCGGCCGACCGGGCAGAGAAGCGGTCCGCTTTCTGTGGAGGGCGGCGCCTTGGGAACCGGAAGTGATACTTCTGGCCAGGGCGGCCGAGCAGGCAGCTGCGGGAAGGAGAAGGTTTGCTGCGGCAAGGTGGGGCTCGCTGGGGTCCGGCTCACCAGGGTCCGGCTCGCAGCAGTCTCTTGACTGGGGAGAAGAGGGGGGCGGGGCTTGTTCGCTGCTTCGATTGTGGGCACACCGCGTTACCACTGGGGCTGCCGGGTGTCCGCTCGATGGGGAGACTCTGCAACGAGAGATCGGTCTTCCGCCCGGACCGGAGTTGGGTCGGATTCTCACCGAGGTGAAGTTGGCTTGGGAGGCAGGCGAATTGCGGGGGGCGGAACAGGCCCTGGCGCTGGCCCGCGAGCGGATGAGAGAGAAGCGGTCCTTGCAGTGAGAGCACTCTTGCGCTAGGGGCCGGCCGGCAGTCGATCGAGCGGGGGGTCAGATGCGTTCTCGGCGAGAGTCTTGATGACGCAAAGAGAATGGTTCCACAGGACATCGTGCAGAAAAGCCGGGAACAGGGCCCGGAGCAACCAGCTGTTCACCTTGCCCAGGGGACCCTTGCCCTTGCGGAAGTCAAAACCGGCATAGACGGTCAACAGATTGACCCCGGGCTTAGCCTGCCTGATATCGAAAGCAAAGACACCGTCTTGGCCGAACCCGTCCAGGATGCGGTAGAGAAGATAGCGGTTGGGCTTCACGTGCTCTAAGCGCACCGTGAAGCTGGTAAGCCGGCCGCGCGGGGCCGTATCTGGGCCGCCGGTGGGTGGGACCGTATCTGGGTCGCCGGTGGGTCGGGCGAGTCGAAGGTCTTCTCTTGGGGAGGAGAGCGACTTCTTCCCCCGGAGATGGATGCGATACCTTACCGTCATGCCAGGCTGGTTGGGCGTCCCGGCAATCCGGCTGACCTCCACAAAGCGGGGAGTAAGGTAACGCCGGTCGGGTTCCCCAAAGGCTCCTAACAGCGCGAAGATCGTCTCTGTGGCCGCTCGGATACGGATGGTGTACATCCTCTCCATCTCCGGCGGCCGGGGCGGCAGGGGGATTCCGAGAAGGCCAAACAACTCCTCCCGTTTGCGGGCCACTTCCTCCAGGGGCACCCCCGTGGGATAGCGGCCGACGCCGTGCCAATCCAGACCAAAGAGACTCTCTGCGAACTGGTTCCGCAGGGTGGCCAACAGCCCTCCGGTGAGTATCAGCCATAAAGACAGGGGGTGGAGCATCGCTTTCAAGATGCTCCGATAGCTGTCATCACCGCTTGCCGTCCGCCAGAGCACGGCGGCCAGGCGGCGACTGATCTGCGGTTTGGTCTTGCGCTCGGTGAGAACGGCTTGATAAAGGATCCTGCTCAACGCAGGGTGGGCGAAGACCCGGCTACTCAGCAAGAACACTGCCCGACCATAACGATTGTCCGCATGGAATCGCCTGATCACCGGGGCGTACCAGCGGGCGAGGCTTGCCGCGTCGATGCCTCGGTGGAGCAGGCAGTCTGCGAGGGCAGTACTGGTCACATGGGCGGAGTACAGCCCGTCTTTGTAAAGGCGGGAGACCGCCATGTCTCCGGTGACTGCCACCCGGGTGGTGAACGGCCGCCGGGCAGCACCTACCGTCATGTTGGGGTGGCAACCGCACACGGGTCGGAGCACAGTCCCAGGAGGGAGCAGCCTGCGCACGTGGGGCAAGCTCAAGAAGCGGTCGACGAGGTTGTGGAGTTCTCCGGGGGGCGCTCGGTCGATAGCCTTGCCCACCAAGGCCACGGTGATCCAACGATCCTTGGGGATGAGGGAGGACATCTCGATAGGCAGTTCCTTAGAGCCGTATTGGGCGAAGTGGACCTCTCCCTCCAGAGCTGCGATCGACTTTCCTTCCTTTGCCTCGAGCTCAGCGATGACCGTCCGCCGCACTTTGGGAGGCCGGAATCCAGGGATCGACCGGGTCAGGGACTGGAAGAGGGGGTTTCCACTGACGTCTGCACCTGGGTGCTGATTGACCCCTGCTGCGAACACAACAAAGTCAGACTCCAACACTAGAGTGTCCGCGGAACCCGCGGGCGTACCAGGTCGGTAGGCAAGGAGAGGTCTCCCTGACGGGGTGAAGTCGAGGCTGGTGGCCTCTCCCGAGACGACTTGTGCGCCTTCAGCGATCGCTGTATGCAGCAAGAAACTGTCGAAGTTGAAGTAGCGGCCCTCTCGACCCTTGGGGCGGGACCCGCGGAAGACCGACAGCATCACGCGCCCCTCCGGAACGGTCAACTCGATACTCTTCCAATCTCCATGTACGACGATCTCACTCGGGCGACTCTCGATGAGCTCCTCCGGCAAGGACAGGCCGTTGTCCCGCAGGGTGTCGGCCAGTCTGGGCGAGATGCCGCCTGCACAATAGTTGCAGCCCTCCCACGAGCAGAACTCGGAAGGCTGATAGAAGCAGATCTCCTTCTTGCGTTCGAGGATGACGACCCTGACCATGCGGCCGAGACGGCGGGCTTCCCGCAGCAAATGTATGGCAAAGAACGATCCCGCCGGACCACCGCCTACCACGGTGATGGCGGCTGGATCGGGTAGTGAGAGGTGAGTGTGTTTTCGCTCCAATCCCGGCGGTGAGGTCGTAGTCGGCCCGCGCGGTCTTCATTCCGCGGGCCCGGGCCAGACGCCCGTCTAGGTTTTATCCGTGGCAGTAGCTCTCTGAAACCACCCAGCGCCCTTGTTCTGACCGGTCTTCCAGAGAAAGCCGTGCTATCATACTCTGCCTTTCAGGCTCGAATCCCCAGCAGGCGTCATTGGAGGCATCTTGAAGGACGGCATTCATCCTGACTACATGGAAAGCAGGGTCATCTGCTCGTGCGGCATGACCTTTGTGACTCGGTCGACCGTACCCGAGATCAAGGTGGAAGTGTGTTCTGCCTGTCATCCTTTCTACACCGGCAAGCAGAAACTGGTCGACACCGCCGGCCGGGTGGAGAGATTCAACAAGAAATACCGGCGGGTGCTCAAGGCCAAGGGGACTGCGAAGGCGGATTCGTAATAAGGCAGAATCCTTGTCGAGACTTGGAAGTCCCGAACTGGGCGGGGCCTGTTTGCCATGCCGGCTGAGCTCAAGGTAACCCTACTCCAGCATACGCCGCTACCAGAGCGGGCCGTGGCGTCGGCAGGCAGACTCTGCTACGCCCCGGTGAGTGCGGCCGAACTCAAAGAGACCATGAGCGACGACGAGGTGCGCCGGTTGGTCCGAGGCCTGGTACGCTCTGGTCATCTCAGTGCTCTTGAACACGCCAGCTTCACTTTCGCGATCGATGGCATTTCTCGGGCCTGCTCTCACCAGCTGGTCAGACACCGTCTAGCTTCCTATAGCCAGCAGTCTCAGCGATACGTACGCTTCGCCTCCGATAAGGATTTCGTGATCCCGCCGAGTATCGCCGCTTCGCCCGAGGCGAGGGCAGTCTTCTACGAGGCTATGGCGAACGCGCGGGCAGCCTACGAACGTCTCGTCGAGATAGGCAAAGCAGAGGGCAGAGGCAACGAGTCGGTCTATGAGGACGCGCGGTTCGTGCTTCCCAATGCGGCTGAGACCAAGATCGTGGTCACCATGAACGCCCGCGAACTGCGACATTTCTTCGCTCTACGTTGTTGCCGTCGAGCCCAGTGGGAGATCAATCGGCTGGCCTGGGCCATGCGCTATCTGGTATTGGCAGTGGCCCCTCTTCTTTTTGAAGAGACGGGCCCGGGTTGCCTGACGGGGGGCTGCCCGGAGGGCAGGATGACCTGCGGTACCCCCTATTCCGAGCAAGAGATACTGAGCATGGACCTGGTAAGGTCCGTGAGTCCTCTCCCGTGACCATGGCCAGACGCGCGGCAAGCGCTTCGCCCGCGGAGTGTGCCGGCCGCCACACTTTCGGGGGGCAGGCGGTCATCGAAGGCGTGATGATGCGGGGACGCCATTCTTGGGGGGTAGCGGTACGCAGGCCCTCGGGGGGCATCGCCCGCAAGTCCTTTCCGTTGGTGCCGGCGAGCGCCCGGCATCCTTTCCTCAGATGGCCGGTTATTAGGGGAGTGGTCGCTCTCTACGAATCGCTGAGCCTGGGCATAAAGGCTCTGGGCATCTCCGCAAACATCGGTCTGGAGAGCGCCGAGGCAGGGGGGGCCGAGGTGACCGACCTAGGAGAGGCGACCAACCTAGGAGAGGTGACCGACCTGATCAGGGCGACCGAGTCCGCCGAGCCCCTGGGAGTGACTGCGAGGACCTCGTCAGGCGAGTCCGAAACCGGGGCCCCTGAGGAACCCGTTCTTTTCGGTTGGAAGGAGATGACGGTCACCGTGGGGGTGGCGCTCATCATGGCGGTCGTCCTTTTTATCGTGATCCCCTTGGTGGTGGTGAAACGCTTCGAAGAGACGTTCGCCAATCCTTTCCTCTTCAACCTGGTGGAGGGAGTGATCCGCATCTTCATCTTCCTGCTCTATATTCTCGGTATCTCCTTGATCCCGGATCTGCGTCGGGTGTTCATGTACCACGGAGCTGAACACAAGGTGATTCACGCCTATGAGTCCTGTGGCCGGGTCGACGCCAAGGAGGCGGAAAGCCATTCCCCGCTTCATCCTCGCTGTGGGACGGGCTTTCTTCTCCTTGTGATGGTGATCTCCGTTCTTGTGTTCGCGGTCGTGGGCAAACCCAGTCTCCCCTGGCTGGTGCTCTCGCGTATCCTTGGTATTCCCCTGATAATCGGGATCGCTTACGAAGTCGGGATCAAGTGGGCCGGAACTCACACGCGAGGCCTGTTCGCGCGTATTCTTCTCTGGCCCGGTATCCAATTGCAGCGTCTTACCACGAGGGAGCCGACCCCCGACCAACTGGAAGTGGCGGCAGCGGCCTTGGAGGAGGTCATAGCGGCAGAGGCTGCTGAGGCTGGGGATGAGGCTCCTGCTTTGGTGATGGCCTGAGCGTGCGGTGAAGCCATGATCGACCGTTTGGCGGCAGAGATAGAAGAGAAATACGAGGCGGTGACCGAGGAGTTGGCGGATCCCGCGGTGTATCGGGACCCTGCTCGGTATGCTGAGCTGTCGAAAGTCCACGCGGAGCTTGAGGAAGCCTATCGACTGGCCGTGGAGTATAGACAAGCTCGGCAAGCCTTCGTCGAAGCCGAAGCGATGCTGGATGAGGGGGGGCTCGACCCCGAGATGAAGGAGTTCCTGGCCGAGGAGAAAGCGGCGGCTCGCGAGAAGATGGAACGGCTGGAGCAGGAGTTGCGGCTGGCCGTTCTAGAGAAGGATCCCCGCGACGACAAGAACGCCATCGTCGAGATCAGGGCGGGTGCCGGTGGCGACGAAGCCGCCCTTTTTGCCGCCGAGCTGCAGCGGATGTTGATGCGGTATGCGGAGAGACTCAAGTTCAAGACGGAGATTCTTTCGACTACCGAAGCGGCTCTTGGCGGGGTGAAGGAGGTCATCTTCGCGGTCAAGGGCAAGGGGGCTTACGGGGCTCTCAAATACGAGTCGGGAGTGCATCGGGTCCAGCGGGTACCGGTCACCGAGTCCACCGGGCGCATTCATACCTCGACGGCGACGGTCGCGGTGCTTCCGGAAGTGGAAGAAGTAGAGATAGAGATCGATCCGGAGGATGTGCGGGTGGACGTCTTCCGCTCGACGGGTCCTGGAGGACAGTCGGTCAACACCACCGATTCCGCGGTCCGCCTCACCCACCTTCCCACCGGGATAGTGGTGTCGTGTCAAGACGAGAAATCGCAGCTCCAGAACAAAGAGAGGGCCTTCCGCATCCTGCGTGCTCGCTTGTACGAGCTGGCCCAAGCCCAGCGGGACGCTGAGCTGGCCGCCCAGCGTCGCAGCCAAGTGGGCACCGGGGACAGGGCTCAGAAGATCCGCACCTACAACTTTCCGCAGGGAAGAGTCACCGACCACCGGGTAGGGCTGACCTCCTATCGACTGGAGGCGGTGCTCGAAGGCGAGCTGGAGGAATTCACCGAGGCCTTGCAGGCTAAGGCCCGGGCTGAGCAGCTGGCGGCAACCGAGATCTAAGCCGGTGTGACAAGGGCTCCGCAACTCTCGCAAGAGTGATCCCCCATGCAACAAGACGCAGAACGGTGGACGATAGGCCGACTGCTCGACACGGTCGCTCCCTATCTGCGGGGCAAGGGTTCCTCTTCGCCGCGGCTGGATGCTGAACTGCTCTTAGCGGAGGCGCTGGGCCTGGAGCGCATCGACCTTTATACGCAGTACGATCGGCCTCTCGAGGCGGCCGAACTGGCTACCTATCGAGCCTTGGTCGCGCGGCGAGCGGCTCATGAACCGGTCGCCTATATCCTCGGCCGAGCCTACTTTCGCCGCTTATGTCTGGAGGTGAGCCCGGCTGTTCTTATCCCTCGGCCCGAGACCGAGGAGTTGGTCGAGGTAGCTCTGGAGGTCGTGCGCCGCAGGCCGCCCTTGGGGCGGCCTGCGGCCGCGCCAAGGGCGGTGGACGTGGGCACTGGCAGTGGGGCCATCGCTCTCAGTCTGGCCCTGGAGGCCGGTATCCCGGTACTAGCTACTGATACAAGCTGGGAGGCCCTGACGGTGGCCGCTCGCAACGCCGAGCGGTTGGGCTTGAGTCACCTGGTCGAGTTCCGGCAGCTGGACTTGCTGGGCTTGACTTCCGGTGAAGCTGGGGAAGGCGCTCGCCCTGAAGACTGGGCCGAAGACGGGCTGCCGCCGGAGAGCCTACCTTTGGTGATCAGCAACCCTCCCTACGTCGCGACCCCGGATTTGGCCACCCTGGCTCCTGACATCCGCGAGTTTGAGCCCTTGGCCGCGCTCGACGGAGGGCCGGACGGACTGGATGTCTTCCGCCGGCTGGTTCCCCAGGCTTTCCGGGTGCTGGAGCCAGGGGGGGTGCTCTTACTGGAAGTAGGTGATGGCCAAGCGGCGGCCGTCGCCGAGCTGGCCGGGAAAGCGGGCTTCGCCTTCACCGTGGTCCACAAGGATCTCTCCCGCAAGGAACGGGTGGTGGAGGCTGTGAAGCCGGGAGCCCTGCGCCTTGCCCCGGACGAGCTTGATGACGCCGCCAGGGGGGCTCTGCGGCAGGCCCTCACGGCAGGGGCCTGGAACTCGGCCCAAGGAGTCCGCCGCCTGTTCGAGGCCAAGGGGCGGCCTCCGGAGCAGCCGGTCGCCGTCCTGTTTCCTTCCGTCGGCGCGGTGAAGGCCGCCTTGCCCGACCTTGGGGCCGGGATGCTGGCTGTGCTGGAGGCTCTGCTCCCTGGGCCCTACACCTTCGTAGTGCCCACCACGGTTCCGCGTCCGCCCCACGTAGGGGCCGCTGACTCTCTGGGGATACGGGTGCCGGATCATCCGCCGCTACTGGGGTTCTTGCAAGCCTTAGGGATACCCCTGGCAGCGACCAGCGCCAATCTGAGCGGCTTGCCGCCTGCGGCCAGCCTGGCCGAGGTCGATCCTGTGCTGCTGGCCCATTGTTCCGCGGCCATCGCCTCTCCGCCAGGCGAGAGGGCCGCTCCCACAGGGGTGGCGTCGACTGTGGTCGATCTACGGCCTTTAGAGGAGGGCGGGGAGCCTATTGTTCTTCGCGAGGGAGCGGTAGGAACGGCCGAGGTGCTGACCCGCATCGGGGAGATCACACGAGGCGGTGCCTGACTTCCAGACAAGGACGAGGGGTCGAGCTTGTCGATCTTGCGGGTCCCGGCCGCAAAGATTCCTCTCTGAGGGGTGCCCCGGGGAATCCTGGTGGGTCATCTGGTATTCTTGGTGCCCGTTCCCCCGACGAGGAGGCAAGCCCAATTGAGTGATGTTCCGCGCGCGGCCAGTTACGCTGACCTGCCTCTAGAGCAGGTCGACCCGACCATATATCGCTTGATCCGCCAAGAGCTCAGCCGTCAGCAGCAGAACATCGAGCTCATAGCCTCCGAGAACTTCACCCCGGTGGCGGTGCTGCAGGCCATGGGGAGTGTCCTTACCAACAAGTATGCCGAAGGCTATCCCCGGGCCCGCTACTACGGCGGGTGCGAGGTCATCGACGAGGTCGAGCAAGTGGCTGTGGAGCGGGCTAAGGCGCTTTTTGGGGCTGAGCACGCGAACGTACAGCCGCACTCGGGCACGGCCGCCAACCATGCCGTGTATTGGACCGCCCTCCAGCCGGGCGATCGCGTCCTTTCCATGACCCTGGCTCATGGTGGCCATCTGAGTCATGGCCTGCCCGTCAACTTCTCCGGCAGGGGTTACACGTTCTTCCATTATGGGGTCGACCGGGAGACCGGATTGCTCGACATGGATGAGGTCCTTGCGCAGGCCCGCAGGCATCGTCCCCGTTTGATCGTGGTGGGGGCGAGCGCCTATCCCCGGACCTTGGATTTCGCCGCTTTTCGACGGGTGGCGGACGAGGTGGGGGCGCAGCTCATGGCCGATATCGCGCACATCGCTGGTCTGGTGGCGGGCGGGGTGCATCCTTCGCCTTTCCCCTACTGTGACTGGGTCACCACGACCACGCACAAGACTCTGGCCGGACCACGAGGGGGCGTATGCTTTTGCCGGGCGAGTTCAGCGGCTGAGCTTGACAAGGCCGTCTTTCCCGGACTACAAGGCGGCCCGCTTGAGCATGTGATCGCCGGAAAGGCGGTCTGCTTCTTACTGGCTGCCACCGAGGAATTCAAAGCCAAGCAGCGTCTCACCGTCGAGAACGCCAAAGTCCTGGCCGAGGAGCTGATGGCCGGGGGTCTCAAGCTGGTCTCGGGTGGCACCGACAACCACCTGCTGCTCATCGATTTTTCGGGCACGGAGATGACCGGCCGCCGGGCACAGGAGCTTCTCGACCGTGTCGGCATCACTGCCAACAAGAATGTGGTGCCTTACGATGAGCGACCGCCCACCATCACCTCCGGTCTGCGTCTGGGCACTCCGGCCATGACCACCCGGGGCTTCGGGCCGGAAGAAATGCGAGAAGTGGCGCGCATCATCGTGGAGGCGCTGACAGTGGAGCCCACCGAAGCCAATCTCAACCGTTTGCTGGCTCGTAGCCGGGCGTTGACCGCCGCCTTCCCGCTGTACCGCAGCCTGGGCGTTTAGTCGCTGAGGGCGGGGGGGTATTGGGAGGCGAAGAGGAGGCCGGTGGAACGACCCATCCCTAGGAGGGCTGACGGGTGGCGCTAGACACGGAAAAGCGGTACGAACGGCCCAGCTGGGAAGAGTATTTCATGGAGATCGCCCGCGTCGTGGCTACGCGCTCCACCTGCCTTCGGCGGCAGGTGGGAGCTGTCCTTGTGAAGAACAAGCAGATCCTGGCCACCGGCTACAACGGCGTGCCCAGGGGGATACGTCACTGTAGCGAGCGCGGGTGTCTGCGGGATGAGTTGGGCATCCCCTCCGGTGAGCGGCAGGAACTGTGCCGCGGTCTTCATGCTGAGCAGAACGCCATCATCCAGGCGGCGTACCACGGGGTGGCGATCAACGGCTCGGAGATATATTGCACGCTCCAGCCCTGCATCACCTGCGCGAAGACTTTGATCAACGCCGGAGTAGTGGCTGTGCACTACTTGGGCGACTACCCCGACCAGTTGTCGCTCGAGCTTTTCAAAGAGGCGGGAACCAGACTCATCAAGATGGGATGAGCGGACTTGCCGGGGCTGCGCCGACATCCCGCTTCTCAGTCGGGCCGATTCCTGGGCTGGGCTCTCGTTGTGCCTTATTGAAATGTCGAAAATGCTTGCTATAGTGACAAAGCCGACGGAGGCAGCGGGCGTAGCAGGGTCTCCGGCGGGCGCGAGCTGTTTGGGGGGGCGGCCGGTAGGGCAAATGGCGTGGACTAGGAGGAGGCTCTGGGGCTGACCCTCGCTTCTGTCGTGGTGGGGCTGGTGCTTGCAGCTGGGTACCATTTTCTGGCGCTACGGCTGCAAGGCCGCCTGGCGCAGAAGGCTTCCACGATGGGGCCTCTATTCGCTATCGTGGGGTTCGTGGTGCGGCTCGGCGTGTTCGCGGCTATCCTTGTGGCGCTGGGCCTGTGGACTCCGCTCAAGGTCGTGGCGGTAGGGTTGGCCTTCGTGGGTCTGTTCACGGTGCTCAACGCTTGGATGCTCTACAACATGTGGACCAGAGGCAGGAAAGCCCCGCCTTCGGCGGGCGCGGGAGTGTGATCGGGGTCGGTAATGGTTGCAGCAGAGGGCGGCAACAAGATAGTAGAGGCTCTCCATGAACTCAACGTGCAGACTATCGTCAGTATCCCCAAAGTGGGGCCTTTCGACTTTTCCATCACCAACGCGGTCGTCTACATGTGGGTCTCAGCCGTCATCATCTTCGCCTTCTTTTTCATTGTGGCCCGCCGGCTGCGCAAGGAACCCGATGGCTTACAGATAGTCGCCGAGATTCTGCTCAACTTTGCCACTGGTCATCTCACTGGCCAGATAGGCGAAAAGGGCAAGAAGTATTACTACCTGATTCTCACCCTTTTCTGCTATATCATGGTCACCAATCTTATCGGCCTTATCCCTAAACCCATTCCTCTTAAGCCCTATACGCCCACCACCAACATCAATGTCACCTTCGGCCTCGCTATCGTCACCTTCTTCGTCACCCAGTATCAGGGATTCCATCGTCACGGGGTAAGAGGGTATCTGAAGTCTTGGATGGCTCCTCCGGGGCTTCCCAAGGCACTTGCTCCCATACTGAGCGGAATTCTTTTCCTGGTCCACTTCATGGGCGAGTTCTTCAAGCCTCTTTCGCTCTCAGTCCGACTTTTCGGCAACACTATAGCCGGCCATCTCATCATTCTGGTGATGCTGGGACTGATGCTCCAGTACGCCAGTGCTGTTGTGATCATACCCGCCGGGCTTTTTGTGGTGGTCATGCTCCTTTTCGAGGTGTTTGTGGCCTTCATCCAGGCTTATATCTTCTCCATTCTTTCTGTGGTTTACATCGAGTCAGCGATCTACGCAGGACACTAGCGCCAACAGCGGAACAAGGAGGACTTTGCAATGGCATTCGACGCTGAAGCAGCAGGCAAACTAGCCGCCGGGCTCGGAATGGCTTTCGCCACGCTTGGCCCTGGGATCGGCATCGGGCTCTTGACCGGGCGCACTTCGGAGGCCATCGCCCGCCAGCCGGAGGCCTCCGGTGACATCCGGACCGCTTTCATCATCGGTCTGGCCTTGGCAGAAGCTCTGGCCCTGTACGCGTTCGTCATCGCGATCATTCTGTTGTTCGTCGCCTAGGCGGCAGCTTCAGCAGGTCGCAGCGGTATGAAGATCTTTGAGATAGACCCCGGCCTCTTTGTGTGGTCGGCCATCACCTTCCTGATCTTGGTCGGCCTGCTTTACAAGTTCGCGTTCAATCCCTTGATGCGGCTGCAAAGGGCGCGTCAGGACGAGATTCGGCAGGCTATCCACGACGCCGAGAGACTGAGGGACGAAGCCCAGGAGTTGCTCGCGAACTACAAACAGCAATTGGCCGAGGCGCGGCAGGAAGCCGAGGCGATTGTGGAGCGAGCACGGAAGGCCGGCGAGGCCAGCAAGGCGGAGATCCTTGCCGAGGCCCGACGTCAAGCCGACGCGGCGTTGGCCAAAGCTCGCGAACAGATTGAACGCGACACCAAGCTGGCGCTGCAGCGCATCCGGGAGGAAGCGGCCGACCTGACGATCGCTGCCACGGAGAAAGTGGCCCGCTCCAGCTTGTCGTTGGAGGACCAACTGCGGCTGATCAAAGAGGCTATAGATGAGATGGATCTCAGCAAGGTCAGTGAGAACTAGAAGGCGGCAGTGAGCGAAGGCAGAATCGCACGGGTATATGCCACGGCTCTCTACCAGGCGGCTGCTGAGGCCGGTCGTCTGGAGAGCGTTCAGCGCGACCTCGGGGAATTCGTACACGCTCTTGAAGCCTCGCCGGAGCTGAGGCAGTTCCTGGCCACCGAAGACGTCTCTGACGCCCTCAAGAAAGAAGTCCTCCTGGAGTTGACCGAGGGCGCCGACGAGCTGGTGCGCAACCTCTTGCGGCTGCTGGTGGATAAGAGCCGAGAGGCCCAGGTGGCGGCCATTCACAGGGCCTTCGTGGACCTGGTCGAACGCGCCCAGGGCATTGTGCATGTCGAAGTGGTGAGCGCGGTGCCCCTGCCGCCTGAGTTGCAGGAAGCGTTGAAAGCGAAGGTCGAATCATCCCTCAACAAGAGGGTGGAGCTCAAACTCACGGTGGATGGCGACATACTGGGCGGCCTCCGGCTGCGCATCGGCGACCGGGTGGTCGATGCCAGCATCCGTCATCGTCTGGAGCGTTTGCGCGAATTGTTGATCAGCCCTGTGGCTAGTTTGGAGGGTTCAGTTGAAGCTGCGTCCTGAGGAGATCACCAGCGTCCTTAAGTCCCGCATCCAGAGGTACGAAGCGGGGGTCGATTTCCAAGAGGTGGGTACGGTCGTCCAGGTAGGCGATGGGGTAGCCCGCATCCAAGGTCTTGAGAACGCTGTGGCCTCGGAGATGTTGGAGCTCCCTCACAACGTCACCGGACTGGTCCTCAATCTGGAGGAGGACAGCGTGGGGGCTGTCCTTATGGGCGAGGACACCCTGATCAAAGAGGGAGACCAGGTGCGGAGGACGGGACGCGTCATCCAGGTGCCGGTAGGCGAGGCTCTCATCGGCCGAGTGGTCAACCCGCTGGGGCTGCCGCTGGATGACAAGGGCCCCATCGACACTCCTCACTTTCGACCGGTGGAGTTCAAAGCTCCCGGCGTGATTCGCAGACAGCCGGTGAAAGAGCCGCTTCAGACCGGGATCAAAGCCATCGACTCGATGATCCCCATCGGTCGTGGTCAGCGGGAACTCATCATCGGCGACCGGGGGACCGGCAAGACGGCCATCGCTCTGGACACCATCATCAATCAGAAGGGCCAGGACGTCATCTGTATTTATGTGGCCATCGGGCAGAAGGCCTCCACGGTGGCTGCCTTGGTGGCGAAACTGGAGGAGTACGGGGCGATGGACTATACGATCGTGGTGATGGCTCCCGCCTCTGCCTCCGCGCCCATGCGCTACATCGCTCCCTACGCGGGATGTGCCATGGGCGAGTACTTCACCTACTCGGGCCGGCATGCTCTTTGCATATACGACGACCTCACCAAGCATGCCGACGCCTATCGGCAGATGTCGCTGCTTCTGCGGCGACCGCCTGGCCGCGAAGCCTTCCCCGGGGACATCTTCTACCTGCACAGCCGGTTGCTGGAGCGGGCCTGCAAGCTGAGTGACAAAGAGGGGGGCGGTTCGCTTACCGCTCTACCCATCATCGAGACCCAAGCAGGCGACGTGTCGGCCTACATCCCGACCAACGTCATCTCCATCACTGATGGTCAGATCTTCCTCGAGAGCGACCTTTTCTATTCGGGCATCCGGCCTGCCATCAACGTAGGCATCTCGGTCTCCCGGGTGGGAGGGAACGCGCAGATCAAGGCCATGAAGAAGGTGGCGGGTTCTCTACGCCTGGATCTCTCTCGGTTCCGGGAGTTGGAGGCCTTCGCGAAGTTCGGGTCTGAGCTCGATGCGGAGACGCAGAAGGCTCTCGCCCGCGGTGAACGGCTGGTGGCTTCTCTCAATCAGCCGCAGTTCGTGCCCTGGCCGGTGCAGGACCAAGTGATGATCATCTTCGCCGCCACGCAGGGCTATGCTGACGACATACCGGTCTCGGACATCCCCCGCTTCAACGCCGATCTGCGTAACTACCTGAACACCCAGTATCCCGAGATCGGGGCGGAGATCGCTACGACCAAGGATCTCTCGGAGGAGACTGAGGCTAGGCTCCGGGCGGCGATCCTGGCTTTCAAAGAAACCTGGCTGGCCGAGCTGGAGGCGGTGATCTAGGCAGCCATGCCCTCGCTACGGGACATACGTCGCCGGATCGTCTCGGTCCAGAACACCCGCAAGATCACCAAGGCCATGGAGATGGTGGCGGCTGCTCGTCTGCGGCGTGCCCAGCTGCGGATCGAAGCGACTCGGCCCTATGCGCTGGACATGCTCGAGTTCATCGGGCAACTGGTGCGGTATTTGCAGGTAGATCCGAACGAGTATCCGCTGCTCCGCAAACATGAGGAAGTCAAGCGGGTGGCAGTCATCGCCCTGACTGCGGATCGGGGGATGTGTGGGGCTTTCAATTCCAATATCATGCGCAGGGCCCTTGAGCGGGTGGATGCGTACGCGGCCCAGGGCATCGAGTCCGACTTGGTGATACTCGGCCGCAAGGGCTTCAGCACAGCTCGTTTCCAGGGCTACCGGGTCGACAAGGCTTATCTGGACGTGACAGAGCGGACGGCCTTCCTTGACGCGCAGGCCATCACGGAGGGAGTCATCCGTCGCTACACCAACGACGTCATCGACCGGGTGCACCTGGTCTACAACCGGTTCAAGAGCCCCATGGAGCAGTACGTGACCGACCAGATCTTGCTGCCCATCCAGGAAGAGTTGACCAGTCTCTATTGTCCTCCCGATGCTTGCGAGCACATGGATTTTCTGTTCGATCCGTCGCCGGAGGCTATCCTTGCCGACCTCCTGCCGTCGTATGTGGAGATCGCTGTATATCGGGCTATTCTGGAAGGTATGGCCAGCGAACATGGTGCCCGCATGACCGCCATGAGGGCAGCCTCTGACGCTGCCTCCGAGATGATCGATGACCTCACCCTGGCGATGAACCGAGTGCGGCAGGCTTCCATCACCCGCGAGATCCTGGAAGTGGTAGCTGGAGCTGACGCCCTGTCTGGATAAGGAGGACCAAGGAAGACCATGAACATAGGCAAGATCGTGGAGATCATCGGGCCCGTCATAGATGTCGAGTTCCCCGACGAGTTGCCGGCCATCTACAACGCTCTCGAGATCAAGGCTGAGGGCGCCTCGGGCCCGATCCGCCTGGTCGCTGAAGTCCAGCAGCACCTGGGTGACAACAAGGTGCGAGCGGTGGCTATGGACTCTACCGACGGTCTGGCTCGAGGGATGAAGGTGGTCGACACCGGCCAGCCTATCGCCGTGCCGGTGGGGGAGCCTACCCTGGGCCGTCTGTTCAACCTGCTGGGGGATCCCATCGATGAAGGCGACCCCATACCTGCCGATGTGGAGCGGTGGCCTATACATCGGCCGGCCCCCGAGTTCGAAGAGTTGGAGCCTACCACTGAGATCTTGGAGACCGGTATCAAGGTCATCGACCTGCTTGCTCCCTATGTCAAGGGGGGGAAGGTGGGCTTGTTCGGCGGCGCTGGAGTGGGCAAGACCGTGGTCATCCTGGAGCTCATCCATAGTATCGCCACCCACCACGGGGGCATCTCCGTGTTCGCCGGTGTCGGCGAGCGCACCCGCGAGGGCAACGACCTTTATCTGGAGATGACCGCTTCCGGGGTCATCAAGAAGACGGCCCTGGTGTTCGGACAGATGAACGAGCCGCCCGGCGCTCGCCTGCGGGTGGGGTTGTCGGCGCTCACCATGGCGGAATACTTCCGGGATGTCATGGGGCAGGACGTGCTCTTGTTCATAGACAACATCTTCCGTTTTGTGCAGGCCGGCTCGGAGGTGTCTGCTCTACTGGGCCGCATGCCCTCTGCGGTGGGTTACCAGCCCACCCTGACTTCCGAGATGGGAGAGCTGCAGGAACGTATCACGTCCACTCGCCGGGGGTCGGTGACCTCGGTGCAGGCCATCTATGTTCCTGCCGATGACCTCACAGACCCCGCACCGGCCAACACCTTCGCTCACCTGGATGCCACTACAGTACTCAGCCGCTCCATCGCGGAGATGGGTATCTATCCCGCGGTGGACCCGCTTGACTCCACGAGCCGGGCTCTTTCGCGCGATGTAGTCGGGGACGAGCATTACGAGGTGGCGACCAAGGTGCAGGAGATCCTCCAACGCTACAAAGACTTGCGCGACATCATCGCCATCCTGGGCATGGACGAGCTCTCTGATGAGGACAAGGTCATCGTGCGGCGGGCCCGCAAGATACAGCAGTTCTTGTCCCAGCCGTTCTTCGTGGCGGAGCAATTCACGGGGACCCCTGGCCGTTTTGTCCCCTTGAAGGACACGGTGCGCAGCTTCAAAGAGATCGTGGAAGGCAAGTACGACGCGCTGCCGGAGCAGGCGTTCCGCATGAAGGGCAGCATCGACGAGGTGGTGGCGGCGGCTCGGTCGGGTCAGGCCCAGGCCGAAGCCGAGGCCGAGGCAGCGAAGACCACTGCCGGAGTCGCGGCCTAGTCTGAAGGAAGGACCTGGTGACCGAAGCAGAGAAGCCGAGCCTCTATCTTGACTTAGTCGCTCCTTCGGGGCGCGTGTATAGTGGCGAGGTGGCCATGGTGGTGCTGCCCGTCAGCAGTGGGGAAGTGGGCATCCTACCCCGCCACGCGCCGTTCGTGGGCCAGCTGAGCATCGGCAGGCTGCGAGCCCTCACTGTGGAGGGGGATTGGCTCAACTTCGCGGTGGCGGAGGGCTTTGTGAAGGTCCAGTTCGGCAAGGTGACAGTCTTGGCCGATGCGGCGGAGAGAGCGGAGGCGATAGACGTGGAGCGAGCTCAACGTTCTATTGAGCGGGCACTGCACCGACTTGAGATGTACCATGCGGGTACGGTGCCTGAGGACGACCATGTCGACCCCTTCCGCGAACAACTGGCCATCAAGCGAGCCCGCAATCGCATCAAAGTAGCAGGGATGGTCTAGCGCTGATGTCTTTGGTCCGGGAAGAGCCGCGCCTTCTGGTGCGCGGCGGCCGGCGACTAGTGGGACAAGTGGCGGTTTCGGGGGCCAAGAACTCAGCCCTGAAACTGATGGCTGCGTCGCTCTTGGCCTCGGGGACCACTGTTCTTCACAATGTCCCGGATATACAGGATGTCCACACCATGCGCGAAGTGCTTGAGCATCTGGGAGCGCTGGTGGACTTCTCGAACGGGACCATGCGGATCGACACCCGGGACGTGCGCTCCCATGTCGCCCCTTATGAGCTGGTCCAGCGCATGCGGGCTTCGATTCAGATAATGGGTCCGTTGGTAGCCCGCTTCGGCCATGCCAAGGTGGCCCTGCCGGGAGGCTGTAACCTGGGTCCCCGCAAGATCGACATCCACCTGCGCGGTATCGCCGAGATGGGCGCGACTGTGCGCACGGACCATGGGTTCATAGAAGTCACTGCCCCGCAGCTCAAAGGCATCGACATGTTCTTGGACTACCCCAGTGTGGGAGCTACCGAGAACCTGCTGATGGCGGCCGTACTGGCAGAGGGGATCACGACCCTCGACAACGTGGCCCGGGAGCCTGAAGTGGTGGATCTCTGCAAGTTCCTGATCAGCATGGGAGCGGAGATAGAGGGGGTGGGAAGCTCCACTCTGCGGATCAGAGGGGTGAAGGAGCTCCACCCGGCGGAGCACACGGTCATAGGGGATCGCATCGAGGCGGGCACGTTCCTCATCATGGGGGCGGTGACTGGCGGCGAGGTAGAGGTCACGGGCATCAGCCCGCACGCTTTGGACCTCTTCCTGTCCAAGCTAAGAGCGGTCGGAGTGCAGGTTCAAGAGAGCACCCGTTCCATCCGGGCGACCGGTGATCCTTCCGCCTACGTGGGGGTGGATGTGGCCACGCTTCCCTACCCGGGCTTCCCGACCGACCTACAGGCCCAGATGATGGTGCTTCTCTGCCTGGCCAGAGGGGTATCCATGGTGACTGAGAACGTTTTCGAGAATCGCTTCGGTTTCGTGGATGAACTAGCCCGGTTGGGGGCCGATATCCGCGTGGACGGCAATCATGCAGTGGTGAACGGCGGACGCCGGTTGAGCGGTGCCATTGTCCGCTGCCCGGACCTCAGGGCAGGAGCGGCCCTCGTCACCGCCGGATTGGTAGCCGAAGGCTGCACCGAGGTGCGCGACATCTATCATATCGACCGGGGATACGAGCGGCTCGAAGACAAGATGCGGAATCTTGGCGCCGAGGTTGAGCGAGTGCTGGCTCCGGCCAGTGCCCCGTACTGAGTTCTGCTTTCCCTCGAGGGTGTCTCCGGCCTTCGGGTCGCGACCGCCGACCGGAAAGGGGAGTAGCATAGCCGGCAGCGTATCGAGTGCGGCCCGACAGCGGTGAAGAGTTGAGCTCTGAGAAGCACTACACAATCTATGAGGTATCTAGGGCCCTGGAGCCCTCCGAAGGTCGGCGCGTCCGCCGTCGTCGCTGGCTGCGCGTGGCCTTGTGGACGAGCCTGGGGTTGGTCGTAGTGGTGGTCGCCTTGCTGAGCGGATCCTACCTCTGGTTCCGCGCTCAAGTGGCCGACGCCAACCGTCGGGTGCCTGCCGAGGTGCGGACGGTGCTTTCTGCCGGGTTGGATCCGGGGTCCCAGACTATGACCGAGAATCAGGAGCTACCCACCGGCATGAACCTACTGCTACTGGGCTCTGACCGCAGGAGCAACGACGACGCTGTCTTCGGCCGGTCGGACACCCTCATGTTGGTCCACATCGATCCGGATCATGACTATCTGTCTCTTCTCTCCCTGCCGCGCGATCTGCGGGTGGAGATTCCTGGACACGGCTTCAACAGGCTGAACGCGGCTTATGCTTTCGGGGGGCCGGCACTGGCCATCAAGGTGGTGGAGAAGCTCACAGGGGTCGACCTGGACCACTACCTCGAGATCGGTTTCAGTGCTTTTGAGGATCTCACGGATGCGCTTGGCGGGGTGTACATCGATGTAGACCGCACGTATTTCAATGACAACCAGCAATGGGAGAAAATCAATCTGCCCGCGGGATACCAACTGCTGAATGGAGCTGATGCCCTGGACTATGTGCGCTTCCGGCACGACCGGAACGGTGACCTGGGCCGGATGGCCCGTCAGCAGCGGTTCTTGAGCGCTGTACGCGAGCAGGCCATGGGTTGGAATCTCCCCTTGAAGATCCCCGGTCTGGTCTCAGCCCTGTTCGACAATGTCACTACTGATCTGGGCGCGAACGAGCTGATCAAGCTGGCCTACTGGGCGGTGGGTCTGGAGGGCGAGCGCATCCGCCAAGTCACGGTGTTCGGCGATTCCCAGCTGATCAATGGTTCGTCCTTCGTGGTGGTCGAGGAGGCGGCTATCAAGAAGGCTGTGTCGAAGTTCTTGACCGTCCCCGCCCCGGGTGAGAGTTTGGCGACCACCGACGGGCAGACCGAAGGGACTTCGCAAACGACTGCTCCCACCGTTCCCACTATTCCCGCTGACGCCTCGCCCTCGACCATTCCTGACGCTTCCGTCTGGCGCGAAATAGCGAACACGGTCCCCTTCGCTGTGCGGGCCCCAGCCTATCTTCCTCCCGAGTTCGAGTACGCCGGTCGCCGACCCGCGGACGGGGGGACGTATGACATCAAGGTCGGAAGCGGGACGAAGCCGGCCTTCCGGGTCATGTATCAGAGGGTGACCGCGGAGGGCGTGCACACCGACAGCTACATGGGAATTACAGCCACTACTTGGACGGACGCTCCTGCCGCCAGCAAGGGGCGCCAAGTGGAGCATGAGGGCACGGTCTTCACCGTGGTGGGCTCCCACGACAAGGTGGAGAGGGTCTGGTGGAAGGCCGATGGCGTGCTTTACTGGGTGTCCAATACGGTGACCTACTGGCTGAGTGAGGAGCAGATGCTGGCGGTGGCTTTCTCCATGATCGCTGTTCCTCCGGCATGAGGGTTCTGGTCGCACCGCGGTCCGACCCCGTCCACGACCGTCTGGTAATGGCAGTGGGGGAGCGGCTGGCCGGAAACAAGGCCGAGGTAGTACCCCTGGACCAGCTCAAGATCCGGGATGTCACCCGTCGACTCACGGCGGCCGAACTGGCCGACCTGCGCGACGGTCTTGCCGGGGGGAGGCCGCTTATTGGATACGTGTGCCGCGGCGTGAGGGTGCGGGCGGACGGCGGCGAGGGCATTCGGCAGATGTCAGTGCTCGTAGCCGTGGCCGATCACGCCGATCTGGCCTGGCGCTCACCCCTGTGCGGACCAAACGATGACTCTCTCGGGCCTCGCTTTCCCAGTCTTGCTAGGGTCTATGCGCCGGAAACAGCTGCTGCCCGGCTGGAGGGATATGAAGGTATGATAGTGCGCCGAGACGTGGTGGCAGGAGTGCGGAACCATTTTCGACTCCTGCCCTTTGAGGCCCGGGTCATGGCGGAGCTGGGTTGGTCGGTGGCCAGCGCCGAGTTGGTAGTCCCGGTGATTGTGGCTGCCCACATGGGTCTGCGGGTCGCGGCCGTCGTGGTGACGGACCGACACGAACATCCGAGGGAAGAAGGAGACGACGAGTGATAGGGCACGACATAAGAGACAGGAGTCTGGCTGCGGCCGGTGTTCTTCGCATAGAGTGGGCAGAGAAGGAGATGCCCGTCCTTGCGCTCATTCGGGAGCGCTTCGCTCGGGAAAAGCCGCTCGCGGGCGTCAGGGTGTCAGCGTGTCTCCACGTGACTACCGAGACCGCCAGTCTGATGCGGACCCTGCAAGCAGGGGGGGCCGAGGTGGCGCTGTGCGCCTCCAACCCGCTTTCGACTCAAGACGACGTGGCTGCGGCTTTGGTGGTCGAATACGGGGTGCACACTTACGCCATAAAGGGCGAGGACCGTGACACTTACTACCGGCATATCCAGAGCGTCATAGACTTCCGTCCCCACCTCACCATGGACGACGGTGCTGACGTAGTGGGCATGCTGCACTCTGAGCGGGCCGAGGTGGCGGCGGGCGTGATTGGGGGCACCGAGGAGACCACCACCGGAGTCATCCGGCTGAAGGCCATGGAGCAGAACGGAGTGCTTCGCTATCCGATCGTCGCCGTGAATGAAGCCATGACCAAGCACATGTTCGACAACCGGTATGGCACTGGGCAGTCGACTGTCGACGGAGTGATCCGGGCGACCAACCGCATGATCGCTGGCAAGGTCTTCGTGATCGCGGGGTATGGCTGGTGTGGACGCGGGGTCGCGATGCGGGCCAAAGGTCTGGGAGCCGACGTGGTGGTGACCGAGGTGGACCCCCTGCGAGCCCTGGAAGCAATCATGGACGGCTTTCGGGTCATGCCCATGGCCGAGGCCGCTCTCAACGGAGACATCTTTGTGACCGCCACCGGTGACATCCACGTCATCCGCAAGGAGCACTTCGAGGCGATGAAGGACGGGGCCATCGTCGCCAACACCGGGCACTTCAACGTGGAGATCGACATCCCCGCGCTGGAATCGCTGTCGGTGTCACGGCGTCGGGTCAGAGAGTTCGTGGAAGAGTTCACTTTGGCGGGAGGAAAACGCATCTACTTGTTGGCGGAGGGCCGCCTGATCAACCTGGCCGCAGCCGAAGGGCACCCGTCGAGCGTGATGGACATGAGCTTCGCTAATCAGGCCCTTGCCGCAGAGTACATGGTCAAGAACGCGGCGGCTTTGGAGAAGAAGGTCTATGCAGTACCCGCGGAGATCGACGCGGAGATCGCCCGACTCAAGCTCGCCGCTTTGGGGGTCGGCATCGATGTCCTCACGCCTGAACAAGAGGCCTATCTGGCCAGCTGGCACTTGGGGACTTGAGGCGGGATTCCGAGGCATGAGCAAGGGGAACAGCATCGACCAGGCACCTGGCCACGGCTCCGGGGAGGCCATTCGACCCGTAAGGTGGGAAGACGGAACACTGGTCTTGATCGATCAGCGCGCGCTTCCGCTGGAAGAGGTCCATGTTCGTTGTCGGACCTGGCAGGAAGTCGCCACTTGCATCCGGGACATGACAGTGAGGGGCGCGCCAGCCTTGGGGGTGACGGCCGCTCTCGGTATGGTGCTCGCTGCCCGCAGGGCTTTGCGCGAGAGCGCGGGACATGGGGACCGTTTCCGGGCTGCTCTCCAAGATGCGACCAAGGGCTTATTCGAGACTCGGCCGACGGCCTATAACCTGCCCTGGGCTCTCAAAGAGATGGAGCTCGTATGGAACGTAGACGCTCTGGAACCCGAGGAGATCGTGGCGGCCATGGAGAAGCGAGCACTGGCCATCTTGGAGGAGGACTTGGCGGCCTGCCGGGCCATCGGAGAGTACGGGGCGGACCTTATCAAGGAAGAGCGACCGGTGATACTGACTCACTGCAATGCCGGTGCGTTGGCGACAGCCGGGTATGGCACGGCCTTGGGAGTGATACGCTCGGTGCACAGGCGGAATCCCAGGCTCCACGTCTTTGTCGATGAGACGAGGCCTCTTCTGCAGGGGGCCCGGCTGACTGCTTGGGAGCTGATGCGGGAGGGCATCTCCTGCGAGCTGATCACCGATAACATGGCCGGCTGGTTCATGCGGCAGGGAAGGATCACCCACGTGGTGGTGGGGGCCGATCGCATAACCGCGAGCGGCGATTTCGCCAACAAGATCGGCACCTACTCGCTGTCGGTGCTGGCCCGGGAGCATGGCCTCCCCTTCTTGGTGGCTGCCCCCTTCTCCACGGTAGACCTGTCCCTAGCGAGCGGAGAGGCTATTCCTATCGAAGAGCGGGACGAGAGCGAAGTCACTGGATTCAGGGGGGTGCGGTGGGCTCCGCTTGGGGTCAGGGTGCGCAATCCCGCCTTCGACGTGACACCGGCGGCCCATGTCACTGCCATCATAACCGAGCGGGGAGTGGCCACTCCGCCTTTCGAGCGGAGTCTTGCTGCACTTAACCAGTAGGAGGTGAGTCCATGAGGGCCATGATCATGGCGGCCGGGAAGGGAACGCGGCTGCGGCCGCTCACCGATCTCATGCCCAAGCCGATGGTCCCCATAGCTAACCGGCCTGCACTCTACCACATCTTGCGGTTGCTCAGACGCCATGGGTTCCGCGAAGTCGTGCTCAACTTGCACCACATGGCGGACGCCATCACCTCGTACCTGGGGGAGGGAACCCAGCTGGAGATGGAACTGACCTACTCCTACGAACTCGAGCTTTTGGGTACCGCCGGGGGGGTCAAGAACAACGAAGCCTTTCTCCGCGGAGATACGTTCCTGGTCATAAGCGGGGATGCTCTCACCGACATCGATCTCACCGGCTTGATCGCTGCTCATCGTCGCAATGGCTCGATCGCGACCATTGCCGTCAAAGAGGTGGCTGACCCCAGCCTGTACGGAGTATTGGTGGTCGATGATGACGGTCGGGTGGTCGGCTTTCAAGAGAAACCACCCCGCGAGGAAGCTCTGTCCCGGTTATGCAACTGCGGCATCTACGTCTTCGAGCCCGAGATCTTCTCTCACATCCTGGCCGGCCAGTTCGATGATTTCGGCAGTCGCGTATTCCCGGCGCTCGTCCGCCAACACATCCCCTTCCACGCTCATCGCATCGATGCCTACTGGAGCGATGTGGGGAACCTGGCCGAGTATGTCCGGGGCAACATAGATGCCCTCAATCGCCGTGTGCAGGTGGACCTGCCGGGAGAAGAGGTGCGCCCTGGAGTTTGGGTGGAGGAGGACGCTCAGGTGCCCGCTTCTGTTCGTTTGGAGCCCCCGGTGATCGTGGGCCAGGGCAGTGCGCTCGGCGAAGGAGTGGTCATCGAGGGGCCGGCGGTCATTGGAGCTCGCTGCAAGGTGGGGGCTGGAGCCCAGCTCGTGCGGACGCTGCTCCTACCTGGATGTACCGTTCCGGAGGGGGCTGTCCTGGTCGAAGGGGTCTTGGCCCAGAAGTCATGAAGAGGTTGTCCTTGACCGGCCGTGCCGCTGCTGGGAGGGAGGCGCTGCGTTGGCCGGTGTTCGATCGCTGGTGGGACACCTTGGCAGAGCCGCTTCTCAGCGTGCTGTTTCCTCCGCGCTGTGTGGGCTGCGGCGATTTCGAGACGCACTTGTGCGATAAGTGCAAGGATGCTCTGGAGGGCATAGGGCCTGAGGCCTGCCCCCGCTGCGGTGAGCCGGGGCCGCGGCCGTTGCTCGCGGGGCGTTGCTCGGCTTGTCTGGGCAGAGAGGTGTCATATGTGCGGGCGCGAAGCGCCTTCGTGCACAGTGGTGCCGCGCAGCGCCTGGTCTTGGAGCTCAAATCGGGCGGCCAGAAGCTACTGGCGCGAACGATGGCTGCGCTGGCCGGGCCGGCGTTCAGCGATTTCATGGCCGCCACGCCCGGGGTTGCGGAGACCCTGGTGACCTGGGTGCCTTCGCATCCGGCGGTCCTTCGAAGGCGTGGCTACAACCAGGCGGAGCTGCTGGCGCGTGAGCTGGCAGCGGGGGCTTCGGGCCTGGCGCTGGCCGGGCTGTTGGAAAAGCGGGTGCACACTCGCGAGCAGAAGGCGCTGGACAAGACGGCACGCCAGGGTAATCTGCGGGGAGCGTTCTCGCTGGTGAGGGAGGCATGGGCGGCTCTCGAGGGTGGGCCCCGCGCGTTGGTGCTGGTGGACGATGTGCTCACTACGGGGGCGACGGCGGAAGAAGTTTCGATGGTGCTCACGGAAGGGACAGGCTTGCCGGTCCATGTCTTCACGTTTTCGCGTGCGGTGAGTGGCCGGGAGGAAACCCACGATTAGGGAGGGTACATGTGGTATCGTTCTTTGTTCTCAGCAAGGATGCGGCCGCCTGCTACCGGAGTGGCCGGGATCGTTAAGTAGACGAGTTCAAGGAGTGGGACCGGCGTGGAACTCACGGTCAAGGGCAGAAACATCACCCTCACAGACGCTATAAGCACCTATGCCCGGGAGAAGTTGGGCAAGTTGGGGAAGTATCTCGCCAACGGATCTCGGTGCGAAGTCGAGCTGTGGACCGAGAAGAATCCGAGTATTGCCGATAACCAGGTCGTCGAAGCCACCATCTTCACCAGGGGGCCGGTCATAAGGGCCAGAGAGGCTTCGCCCGACATCTACGCCTCTATTGATTTGGTCTTCGAGAAGCTGGAGCGGCAAGTCAAGAAATACAGGGGCAAGTTGATCGCGCGGTCCCAGGGCGCCCACAAGGAGACCCTGGCGGCCGAGGGTTTCCAGGTCTTGGAGGAGCCCGAAATGGTGGAGGAAGAGAACATGGCCCCTCGGATTGTCAAAACGAAGCAGTTCCTGGTGAAGCCGATGACGCCCGAAGAAGCCGCGCTTCAGCTGGAACTGGTCGGGCACGATTTCTTCGTTTTTGTCAATTCAGAGACCGGTGAGACGGCGGTGATCTACAAGCGCCGGGACGGAAATTACGGCTTGATCGAAGCTCAGAGCTGAGTCGCAATGCTGTGGGGGCCG
>FWPV01004034.1_pt1 | contig 31976 bp, 27 predicted proteins | sample 2228371 | NCBI WGS metagenome assembly FWPV01 (sample SAMEA103939776, study PRJEB20133) | metagenome
GGTCAACCTCATCCTTCTGGTGCACAACCTCATTCGCAGTCGGGTTCTCTTGAAGATGGCCGGGGTGGAGTTATGAGGTAGCACACGAAGGAATCTTATACACTGTACACCGCTATGGAACTCAAAGGACTGGTTCTTTCGGGCGGCAAAGGAACGCGGTTGCGCCCCCTGACCCATACCCGCGCCAAGCAACTGATTCCCATTGCGGGCAAGCCCAACCTTTTTTATGCGCTGGAAGACCTGGTGGCTGCCGGGATTACCGACATCGGCGTGATTCTGAGCCCCGAAACTGGCGACGAGGTGCGGGCCGCCCTGGGCGACGGCTCGAGCTGGGGCGTGCGCCTCACCTACATCGTGCAGGAGGCTCCCCTGGGCATCGCCCACGCGGTCAAGACCGCGCAGCCGTTCCTGGGCGAAAGCCCCTTTGTGCTCTACCTGGGTGATAACCTGCTTTCTGGCGGCATCAAGCACCTGGTGGCCGAGTACCGTCAGACCCGCCCGGAAGCTATCGTGTTGCTCACGCCGGTGGAAGACCCCCGGGCCTTTGGGGTGGCGGTGCTGAACGAGGCCGGTCAGGTGGTTCGCCTTTTGGAGAAACCCCAGGATCCCCCCTCGAACCTGGCATTAGTGGGGGTGTATCTGTTTAGCCCGGCCATTCATGCCATTATTAACCGGCTGAAGCCCTCCGGGCGCGGCGAGTACGAGATTACCGAGGCCATCCAGGGCCTGGTGGATAGTGGTAAACGGGTCGTGGCCCATCAGGTGCGGGGCTACTGGAAAGATACTGGCAAGCCGGATGATCTGCTCGATGCCAACCGACTGGCCCTCTCGAGTCTATCTCGCCGGATTGAGGGAGAACTGGTGGAGGCCGAGGTGATCGGCGAGGTGGTGGTGGAGCCGGGAGCCAAAATTGTGCGCAGCACGGTGCGCGGCCCGGCCTATATTGGGCCGGGAGCCCTTGTTGAGGATGGGTTTGTCGGTCCCTACACCGCTATCGGAAAGAACGCCAGGCTGATTGCCAGCGAGGTCGAGTACTCCATCCTGATGAATGAAGCCCAGGTGTATGCGCTGCCTTATCGCCTGGACAGCAGCATCCTGGGGCAGGGGGTGGTGGTGGATGGTAAGGGGAACACAAGGCGCCACACGCTGCAACTTGTGTTAGGGGATCGCAGCCGGGTACGGCTTTAGCTCGAGCCTTTGTCGGACGCATCTTGGCCCAAAGCGACCTGCCTTGCTCTCCCCAAAATGACTATGTACTGTGGCCCTAAACATGAAGGTCTCCAAAAGCTATTTCAAAGCCCATGTCCTGGAGCTTTTGCGGAGGGTAGGGGCTACGGGTGAGCCCCTGATTCTCAGCGACAGGGGCCGCTTGGTGCTGGAAATCCGCCTATATCGGGGCGAGGAGGTACGAAAGCGTCTGCGGGGAACGCTGTTGCGCTATGAGCAGCCCACGGAGCCTGTGGATGAGCCCTGGGAGGCGCTGGCTTGAACCGCTACCTGCGTGGTTAGGGTAGGAAAGGAATGCCCAAACTGCCTTCGTTTATCTTGTTCAAAATCAGACTGTAGCTTGCTCTGCGGGTGGGGTTAGGGTCAAACCGGATTCGCAAATGGGCCTCGAGCCAGACAGCTTTCCTGTGCAAGCCGTGCAGGGCGGGGTAGTAATCGCGGGTATACAGCAGCCCTCCCCGGTAGCCCTCGGCCAGAAAGCGGGGGTCGCTGGGGGTGGAACTACCACCCAGGTGTAGCACCCTCCGCGGCACCAGCAAAACCTGCCAGCCCTTGCGGCGGGCGCGGGTACACCACTCGAGGTCTTCGTTATAAAAGAAAAAGCGTTCGTCCATGCCGCCGATTTCCGCCAAGGCAGCCTTTCGGGCCATGATCAGGGCCCCAGAGACCCAGCCCACTGCCCGCGGCCCGTGCAGGCGCCAGTAGTTGGGTGCATAAAACGGCCCAAGCGATTGCAGTCGTCCCGCAGGTGTTTGTAAGGTGGGGCCAGCCAGCGCCGCCTGCGGATGCTCCTCCAGGGCTTGTTGGAGTACCTCCAGGTCTCCGGCGTTCAGGTATACATCGCTGTTCATCTCGACCACATAAGAGCGGGTGGCAGCTTCCAGCCCTCGGTTAACGGCGAACGCATAGCCCCGGTTGGGCACCTCGAGCACCCGCACGTCTGGATGGTGGGCCCGCACCCAGTCCGGACTCCCATCGGAAGAGGCGGTGTCCACGAGTATTTTTTCGGCCTCGGGGTAGTGCGCCTCGACCCGCCTGAGGCACTCGCGCAGAATGCTCAGGGTGTTGTGGGAGACCACAATGATAGAAATATTCTTGCTCATAGAATCATCGGGTAGTCCTTCAATGCACCTCGCTTGGTTTATGCCTTAGGATAGTGGGCGGTATGAAGGTGGAAGAACAAGTGCAAGCGGCCCTTAGCTTTCAAAATTACATTACGCCGCCCCCCATTGAGGGGGTGTTGTACCAGCCCCTGAAAAAGCACCGGGCGCTCGAGGGAGCCTTTATGGAATACCTGCGCCTGGGCGCAGGCCAGGTTGAGGGTTTAGCTGCTACGTTTGAGGCCCAGCAAATCTCGGTCTCGTGGGCGGTGCCGGGTCGCATCAACGCCTTTCACATCCACCCCAAGCGCCCCCAGGACGAGGTCTGGTGTGTGCTGGAGGGTAGCTTACTGGTCTGGCTGGTGGATCTGCGCGAAGGTTCCCCCACAAAAGGCCACCGCCGCTCCTTTTTGCTGTCGGGGGAGGCGCCGGCGCTTTTGTACATTCCCACCGGGGTAGCCCACGGCTACCGGGCGGGCCATCAGGGGGCCCTGCTCCTGTACGCCATGAACGACCAGTTCAATCCTGCCGACCCCAACGAAGGCCGCCTACCCTGGGACTTTTTTGGCGCAGACCTATGGGCGGACGACAGAGGCTAGAACTACAGGAGCGATGAGATGCGTTTCAAACGAGTGGTCGTTACGGGTGGGGCTGGGTTCATCGGGGCTAATTATGTGCACTACGCCCTGGAAGCCCACCCCGACTGGCAAATCGTAGTGCTGGACAAGCTAACCTATGCGGGCAACCTGGAAAACTTGCAACCCGTGATGAGCCGGATTGAGTTTATCCAGGGTGACATCGCCAACCCCCAGGATGTCCGGCAAGCCTTGCGGGGGGCCGATGCCGTACTCAACTTTGCCGCCGAGAGCCATGTGGATCGGAGCCTCTTGGATGCCTCGGCCTTCGTGCGTACCAATGTTGAGGGTACCCTGGTTTTGCTCGAGGCCGCCCGTCAGGAAGGGGTGAAGCGCTTCTTGCAGGTTTCCACCGACGAGGTCTATGGCGACCTGTCCGGCTCGGATCACCACTCCCTCGAGACCGACCCCTTCCGCCCCCGCTCGCCCTACGCCGCCTCCAAAGCCGGGGCCGAACACCTGGTTTTTGCTTATGGCATCTCGCATGGCCTGGATGTGGTGGTCACGCGGGGCTCCAACACCTATGGCCCCTACCAGTACCCGGAAAAAATCATCCCCCTCTTCATTACCAATGCCCTGGAAGACCGGCCCCTGCCCCTGTACGGCGACGGCTCGGCAGTGCGCGACTACATGCACGCCCAAGACCACGCCTCGGGCATTGACCTGGTGCTACACCGGGGCCTTTCGGGCGAGGCCTACAATCTGGGTGCCCGTGAGCAAATTTCCGGAGTACAGGTGGCCGATGCCATCCTGGAAATCCTCGGCAAACCGCCCACCCTCAAACGCTTTGTGGCCGACCGCCCCGGCCACGACTACCGCTACTCCGTGGATCCTTCCAGGGCCGAGGCTTTGGGCTGGGTACGCAGGCATTCCTTTTTTGGTGGGGGCTTGCGCGAGACCGTGCAGTGGTATGTACACAACCAGGCCTGGTGGCAGCAGGTGCGGGCGAAAAAGGAACACCAGGGCTTGATGCAGACCTGGTATGGGCAGCGCTGAAATGTCGAGGGTCGGGTGATAGGAGCCGAGAAAATATTGCTGACGGGCGGAACCGGGCGACTGGGTACTGCCCTGCAGGAGCTGCTGCCTGGACTGATAGCGCCGGGCAGGGAAGAGCTGGACATCACCGACCTGACCAGCGTCGAGCGGGCGCTCGAGCGCTACCAACCCCAGGTGGTGGTACATGCCGCCGCCTACACCGACGTTGCCCGTGCCGAGACCGAGAAAGCGCTGTGCTGGAAGGTGAATGTGGGGGGTACCCGCAACCTGGTTCGAGCAGCTCTGCCGCGTGACCTGCACTTTGTTCACATCTCCACGGATTATGTGTTTTGGGGCGATGCTGGCGGCTACCGGGAAGACGACCCGGTGGGGCCGGTACGCAACTACTACGCCCTGTCCAAGCTGGCCGCCGAGGAGGTGGTACGAACCTTGCCCCGCTACCTGATTATTCGCACCAGCTTCCGAACTGCGCCCTTTCCCTACCCGCTGGCTTACCACGACCTCTACACCAGCCAGGACTATCTGGAGGTCATTGCTCCGCAGGTTGCGCTGGCTGTGCAGAACCTGGAAAGGATACCCTACAACACCCTTCACATCGCCACCGAGCGCAAGTCGGTCTTTGAGTTGGCCCGCCGAACACGCCCAGACGTAAGACCGGCAAGCAGGCAGGAGGCCGGGGTCTCTCTGCCGGAGGATGTATCGCTGGATGTGAGTCGGTGGAACATGCAAAAAGCTCTGTTGAATAGTCCTCCTGGGTAAGCCCAAAGGAAATAAGTTAGTTGCATCTTATGTTGGTTACACCAGCAGCGTACAAAATTCCACCCAATATGTGTTGCTGGAAAACTGTGTCGTCATACAGCTTTTGGTTGTGGCCGAGGCCTGTGTACCATGAACGCCCGCCCTCATATTCGTGACACCAAGCGATGGGATGGTCGCTGCCCATCTCTCCGCCTTGATAGGTTGTTTCATCTAAGGTGAGCAGAACTTTAACCTGCCCTCTGGGGTTAGCGCGAAAGTTGTACCACTCGTCGGTTACTGTCCAGGATGGATAGGGCAGACTTTGAGTAGACGGGTGGTTTCTATCCTCAACCCTCAGGGTTGCGGCTTGTACCTGCGGATGGCTTTTGAAATAGGCTCCTACCAGCCGACCATACCATGGCCAGTCGTACTCGGCATCAGCAGCGGCATGGATGCCGACAAACCCACCTCCCGAGCGAATGTAGCTCTCGAGAGCGCTTTGTTGCAGGTCACTCAGAATTTCACCTGTAGTATGGGCAAAAACCACCGCAGTATACTTGCTCAGGTTTTCCTGGGTGAAGCTCCCAGCATCGGCAGTTTTTTCAACCCTGAACCCACCTTCTTGGCCTAGCCGAGTGATTAGTTCAAGGGTATTCACTATGGAATCGTGCCGGTAGCCGGTGGTTTTGTGGAACACCAGTACAGCAAACGTAGTATCCTGTGAAGGGTTTTTTATGCATGAACCAAGAACCAGTCCCAGGAATACAAGTAAAAACGCTAGACTCATAGTCGTACCGTAGTAAGTTTCATTATAAAAGGCAGGAGTTAAGACTCACAAACATGATAATTTTCGATAGTTTTCTGGAATATCAATCAACAAGCCTTCGCAAGTTTTCGTTGTAATGCAGTGGCTTTACAGAGTGATGAGTTTGTGTGGCTGTGTGATTGAGAGTTTTAATGGGAGAAATGGGTAGGCTTTTGTTTATTCGATGGGGTGCGTCTCTGGCAGAAGGTGTTCAACGCCTTCGCAGTAAGACCGCGCAAAATTTGCTTTTCCTATACGGTGTCACAGCGGCCAACTATATTTTTCCCCTACTGACCCTACCGTTTCTGGCGCGTACTTTGGGACCAGAGGGATTTGGTGTCCTGGCTATTGTGCAATCGCTGGCTCAGTACCTATCGCTACTGGTGGAATATGGCTTCACGCTCTCTGCTACTCGTGAGGTAGCCCGTTACCGTGACAATAAGAAGCACTTGGCTGAGATTCTAGGTGGTGTACTAGGGGCTCGGTTTCTGTTGAGCTTGGGGGTTGTAGTTCTTGCCATGTTGCTGAGCCAGGTAGTGCCTGTGCTAAGAGATCATGCGGTTCTACTCTGGGCTGGGGTGTTTTGGGCGGTAATGTTGGGCATGAGCCCGATTTGGTACTTCCAGGGGCAAGAGCGCCTTCGCTCAGTGGCTCTTTTAGAGGTTCTGACGAAGTCATTGAGTGTAATAGGAATCTTTGCTTTTGTGCGCGAACCCGCGGACGCCTATAAGGTACTGCTTGCCCAGGGCTTGGCTACTGCTCTGGCTACGGTTATAGCTTGGCGCTGGGCTTGGCTTGAAGTGGGTTTTATGTGGCCGAAGCTTTCCGCAGTCACAACTGCCTTCTATGCGGGCTGGCGCATTTTTTTCGCTGGGGCTTTTATTAGTTTATACACATCAGCTAATAGCTTTATTCTGGGGCTGTTTGTATCTCCGCAGCAAGTAGGTTTTTTCGCTGGTGCAGATAGGCTTACAAGAGCGGCTCTTTCTTTGCTACAGCCTTTGATTCGCGTTTATTTGCCAAAACTCAGCTATTTGGTTGAGTATGATCCCAATGCGGCTCGAGCACTTTTTAGGCGTAACACACTATTTGCCTTCTTTTTTGGGTTAGGAGGTGTAATTGCGTTGTGGTTTACTGCTCCGGTTGTTGTCGGACTTTTTCTGGGTGATAGTTATGAGCCATCTGTGAAAATTATGTATATCTTGGGTTTGATTATTCTGCCTGTCTCACTTGCGAGCGTCTGGGGAACACAATGGATGCTTGCAAACAAGTTAGACCGTGAACTCACAAACATCTATATTGGTGCAGGGCTACTCAACGTTGTTTTGGCTTTTGCACTCATTCCAAAAATGGGTTCAATAGGCCTTGCATTAGGTGTTGTCGCGGCGGAGGTATTTGGAGTAAGCATGATGTGGTTGGTTCTGAAAAGACAAAACTTATGGTTCATGCGAAAGGGGTAATAAATGATAAACAACGATTACAAAGACCATCCCAGTGTTTTTGTATTGGTTCTTAACTGGAATGGTTGGCAAGACACCGTTAAGTGCGTAGAGTCGCTAAAATCCCTCTTGTATCCCAATTATCGGATAGTAGTGTTGGATAATGCATCTACTAATGACTCAGTAGCACAAATCCGTAGAGCGCATCCCGATGTTACTCTTATAGAGACAGGCGCTAACCTGGGCTTTGCTGGAGGGAACAACATTGGTATTCGTCATGCTTTGGAGCGAGATGCAAAATACGTATGGCTTCTCAACAACGATACGGTGGTTGACCCAAATGCTCTAACTGCTTTGGTTGAGCGGGCCAAAAATGACGCCAAAATAGGTTTAGTGGGCTCTATCCTTTACTACATGGATGAACCAAAACGGATTCAGGCTTGGGGTGGCGGAAAAGTCAGTCAGTATTCAGGACGCCCGTGGCTTCTTACTTCTCCCGGACAACTAGATTACATAAGTGGTGCCAGCATGCTGATCCCCCGTGAGATATTGGAGGGAGTAGGTTTACTAGATGAAGGCTTTTTCATGTATTGGGACGATGCTGATTATGGCTTTCGGGTACGGCAGGCTGGTTTTAGGTTAGCAGTGGCTTCAGATTCGATTATCTTTCACAAAGATTCGGCAAGCACAGGCCAAAGAAGCCCTCGCATGGATGTATATTTCAACTCAACAGCAGTTAGGTTCTTTAGTAAGCACACACGTTTTCCATTGCTTCCTATACTGGTAGGGACAAGTGGAAGATTCCTGAAGCGAATCCTGAAAGGGGATTGGGAGCGGGCTAGAGCAGTATTTAGAGGTTACAATATTGGTAGAGCAAAGCTTAGAGGATTGTTGGTACAGGAAGAATGGCTCTAAGTTGCAGAGCAGTTAGCCCTTACTCTAAGAGAATAGAGTTATCTGGTTAGAAGGAACCATTTTTCACCAGCTCACCATACTTATCTTTGAAAATAAGTTGTGATCATGATTACTACTTCCTCAACAGCCCCAAAACGACTAGCAATAAGTTTTGGTCACCTTACCTTCGGTTTATGGCTTATATGCGTTTTCTCGCTTTTCATACCTACCCAAATCTACGTTCCGCTTTTCGCATTGTTTATATTTTGCGTTACGTTACTGGCCGTTTTTCGAGTCAATGTCGGTTTGGCGAGGCCTCGAGGTGTAACCTTAGTATCTATCGGGATTACCTACATTGTGTGGGCGAGTTTGGTGTATGCGCTGAACCGAGAATTCTCAGTGCCTGAGCAGTATATAAAGTTAATCCTCAATACGTCGTTCTTGCTTGCCTCGGTGGTGTTTTTCGAGCAGCATAGACGGCACTCATACTTGATGCTTCGCTGGCTCAAACATCTCCTGGCCCTAATGATCGCGTTGAGCGCGGTTCAGGTTGCTCTGAACGTGGCACTGCTCAATGCCTGGGGTTGGCCGTTTAGTGGGAAGATATCTAACTCTTCTGCCGCGTACCTGATCGCCACGCCAGGAGTATTTTTCGGAGGAGTGGAAAAAAATATCTGGGCTACCAAAATCGCCTTTATATTCATCCTATACATGGTTATTTGCTGGGTCGAGCGAAAGGTGAACTGGTTGTCTTTGGCAATTATCGGACTAGGTTTGTTTAGTGTTTTGTATACGTTTGGACGAACGGCCCAACTGGCAACGTTTATTGGACTTGCCCTGTTCTTTGTATTGATAGTACTCAACTCGGGGCAAAGGCTATTTCGGTATTTACTACTCGGTTTGGTGCTGCTATTGACACCGTTTGTGTTCCAGTTTTTGGGAAGTCTACTACGATTTGACTGGTCTTTGTTCGATTTTTCACAGGATGCCCTGAATGATGGTTTTCAGGGCCGTCTCTTGCTATGGATGTCATTTTTGAGGAACTTAGGCGATTTTAATTTGTTTTGGGGAAATGGCGTTCAGTATGGCCGCTACTATTTTTCTGAGATTGCCTTTCTTGGTAATGATAATTTCCACAACGTCTTCCTGAACCACCTCGTTGACTTTGGCATTTTAGGGATGTTGTTGTACATATCTATTCTTGCCACCATCTTCACCCGCCAGGTTGCACTATACACCCGACTTCTTCTCCTACTTCCTTTGCTGGCCTGTGCCAGCCTTCAGTATGTGGGCTATGACAACGACATCGTGGTGTATTTATCGGCTTCATGGGTAATATTAGAAGGATCTACCCTATCTCACCCAGCAAGAAATAGCTCCAGCCACATTCAGTTGAGGGCAGGTGTTGTTCACCCGAAATTATAGACCTTAGGGTTGGGACATAATGAAGAAGCCACTCTTTACCCTGATCGTTGCCACACTTGGGCGCAATAAAGAGATTGACTCCCTCCTGGATTCCATTTCCAAACAAACACTCGAACTGTCAAATATCCAGGTTATTGTCGTAGATCAAAATACCGACATTGACCTAGCGTCAGTTATAAAGCCATATCAAGAACGTCTCCGTATTCTGCACATCCGTAGCCCAAAACGTGGTCTCTCGCGCAATAGGAATCTGGGGCTTGACCTGGCTGAAGGGCAGATTGTTGCGTTCCCTGACGACGACTGCTTGTACTATCCAGACACCCTCGAAAAGGTTAGCCAAGCCTTTCAACGAAATCCAACCAGCAATTTAATACTGGGCCGAGTTGTGGATCGGAGCACTGGGAGATCCTTACTTCGTCAGTGGCCTTCTCGCCCTAAAATAATCTCCCGATTGAATTTCTTGACCCACTACAGTTCCATTACTATTTTTGCTAAAAATTGCCCGCGTTTTGACGAGCGCCTGGGTGTGGGTACCTACTTTGGATCGTATGAGGATGCAGACTTTGTTTATAGTGTTTTGTTGCGTGATAAGGGGGCAATCTATGACCCAACCATAGAGGTCTGGCACGAAGAGCAGAATATGCATGTGTTTAACGAAATAAAGATTTGGCAGTATGGTCTGGGTTTCGGAGCCCTGACGAGGAAGCACTTGTCTTTTGTGATGGTGTATTGGTTGTTGACTGTACTGACTTACCACACTCTGGGTCTGTTGCGAGCGTTCCTCAGGTCGGATTCTGGCGAAGTACGCAAACGCTGGCTCTCGATAGCCTCCAGAGTTCAAGGCTTTCTGCGTTTTCCGAGAACTCCAGAGAACTAAGATGAGAAAGGTAGGCTTGATTCTTCCTACTTTGAATGCTGGCAAAGCGTTTCATAAATGGATTGAGGCATGTAGCTCCCAAACCGTCAAACCACAGTATATCTTGGTCATAGATTCAGCCTCTGACGATGAAACTGCTACTTTGGCAGCCCAGGCTGGATTCATGGTTCATCGCATAGACCGACTTGCATTTGATCACGGCGGCACTCGTCAGGCCGGAATCGAACTGTTACCTGATGCTGACTTACTTATATTTATGACACAAGATGCCGTTCTGGCGAGATCAGACGCGCTGGAGTACCTGATCAACGTCTTTGAGGAACCCACTGTGGGTCTGGCCTATGGTCGCCAGTTGCCTTATCCAGATGCAGGTCCCATAGGAACCCATGCGCGATTATTCAACTACCCCGAACGTTCGGAGGTTCGTAGCCAGCAAGATATTGCCTCTAAGGGGTTCAAGGCGGCCTTTAACTCCGACTCGTTTGCTTGCTACCGCAGAAGTGCGCTCGAACAGGTGGGGGGTTTCCCCCGCAAAATTATTTTTGGAGAGGATTCCTATGTGGCGGCCAAGATGCTTCTTTCCGGCTGGAAGGTGGCCTATGTTGCAGAAGCCCAGGTCTATCATTCGCACGACTACACCCTGAGGCAAGAGTTCCAGCGCTACTTCGATATTGGGGTCTTTCATTCCAGAGAGCGATTGTTGCTGGAGGCGTTTGGTAGCGTAGAAGGTGAGGGCCTGCGGTTATTGCGCTCCGAGCTAACCTACTTGCTGCAAAAAGCACCCCAAAAGATTCCCTCGGCTCTGTTACGCACCGTACTCAAATATACAGCGTATCGCCTGGGCCGCCTGGAGGCTTTCCTGCCCAACCGCTTGAAACAACACTTGGCCATGAATAAAAAGTACTTCCAGAAGAGCTGAGTGAAATCCTTTAGCATGTAGGCCTGGAGGTGTATGCAAGCGCTGAGCCATGAAACTCTATCCAGCCCTCCAGCCGTTCTGGCCTCTCCCCGCCGCACGGCTTGGGTGTTGCTGCTGACTGATGCTTTTGCTGTAGTGGGTTCCTTTTTGCTGGCGGTTTTGCTGCGTTATGTGTGGGATCGTTCCCTGCTGTGGGAGCTATACCTTGATCTGTGGCCTGCGCTTTTGCTGTTTCCCCTGGCCTACGGTTTAGCCGGGTTGTACGGAATGGGAATTGCACCGCCAGAGGAGCTGCGCCGTCTGAGTTATGCCACAAGTCTGGTCTTTATAGTGCTGGGCAGTGCAACTTTTATGTACAAGGCCGGGGCCGACTACTCGAGGGGGGCTTTTGTGTTTGCCTGGGGCCTGATGCTGTTTCTGGTACCGTTGGGGCGGGCTCTGGTACGTGAGTTATGGGCACGCAAGCCCTGGTGGGGGGTTCCGGTGGTGGTGCTAGGCGCAGGCCAGACTGGGCAAAACGTGCTACGGGCTTTGAAAAAGCAGCCAGGTCTGGGCCTAAAGCCGGTGGGTCTGCTGGATGACGATCCGACGAAGCAAGGGCAGCAAGTCGAGGGGGTGCGGGTGCTGGGAGGACTGGATCGGGCTGCCAAACTGGCCCGCCAGGGAGTAGCGTATGCCATCGTCGCCATGCCAGGGGTACCCAGAAACCAGCTTCTCGAGCTTCTGGAACGGCATGGTGCGGCATTTCCTCATCTCCTTTTGGTGCCAGACCTGTTTGGCCTCTCGAGCCTGTGGATCTCGGCGCGGGATTTGGGGGGTGTATTGGGCCTCGAGGTGCGGCAGCGGCTTTTACAGCCAGGGCCACGTTGGATCAAACGGGCGATGGACATAACTTTCTGTTTGGTGCTAGCCCCGGTCTTGGGACTGGCAGTGGCTATATTGGGTTTACTGGTGCGACTGGATTCAACGGGGTCCGTTTTTTATGGGCACAAGCGCTTGGGCTTTCGATCCAAAATGTTTCAGGCCTGGAAGTTCCGCTCCATGGTACAGGATGCTGACCAGAAGTTAGAGGACTACTTGAATCAACATCCGGAACTGCGAATTGAGTGGCAAAGGGATCAGAAACTCAGAAATGACCCTCGCATCACCCGAGTGGGGGGTTTTCTACGCAAAACCAGCCTGGATGAGCTTCCCCAACTTTGGAATGTACTCCGGGGGGAAATGAGCTTGGTGGGCCCTCGGCCCATTGTGAAAGAGGAAATACAGCGGTATGGCCCACTTTTTGACCTCTACACAAGGGTTCGACCTGGACTAACGGGGCTTTGGCAGGTTTCGGGTCGCAACGACACCACTTATGCCGAGCGAGTAGCGATGGATGCTTATTACGTGCGCAACTGGTCGCCCTGGCTTGACCTGTACATTCTGGCTCGGACGGTATGGGTAGTTTTATTTGCCAAAGGAGCCTATTAGCCTTGAGATGGCTCAGTGCTGCGCCTTTCGTGCTATTGCCCTTGCAGCCCACGTGGTTTGTGGCTTTGGCCGGGATAGTCGGCGTGTGGTGTGTGATTCAGGGCCACCGGCCTATGGCGGGACTGTTCGGGTTGATCGCGTTTTTAGGTATGGTGGGCCAGTTTTTTGCTCCTGTAAGCCTCTATCCAATGCCCGCCTTACCAGCTTATGTCAAGAATCTGGCATCCGAAGGTGAGGTGCAAAATCTAATCAGGCTTCCTGATCTGAACGCTTTGCACGGTTGGAACAATATTGATGAAAGAGGTGGGTGGGCGGTTCCTCAAGGTGACGGATTCTGGAGATTACCACGATATAACCCTCAGTCGCGTCGTGAACAGTTGGAGTTCCTGACTGATCATCAATATCCTCTCGAGCCTGGTCGGACCTATACCCAAAGCTTTTATCTGCGTCACGACGGGCAACAGGCCAACCTACAAATCACCTTCTTTACCTATCAGGGTCATCATCCTGTACCCACCCAGATGAACATGGTAGCACCGGGAGTGTACCGTGTTTGGGGTAGCTATACCGCAAGAGAGGGTGATGTTTCCTTGCGAGCAATTGATTTCTTGAACCAAGGGGGCGACTTTACCTACCTTGATGTGGGCTGGGCCCAGCTCGAGGTGGGCACGGTACCCTCGGCCTACCGGCCGGGTCCCACGGGCGAGCTATCTAATTTTCAGCGTGCCTGGGCGTGGGGAAGCCAGATTATGCTGGGTTGGCTGGTGTTGACGGGTGTGGGTTTTTGGCGCAGATACCTTCAGGTTCGCTGGGTAGTGGGGTTTGTTCTGCTGGGTTTGTCGATACATCTGGGTTATGCGCTTTGGCAGCTTCAGGATCACAACCTGGAACGTACCTGGGGATTCACGCCACAGCCCAATCTACTGGGCCACACAGCGGTTATGTCCGCTGGGCTGGTGCTTATGCTGGGTGGCTGGCGGGTTGGCTTACTGGGCTTGTTGGGGGCGGGCTTGGGGGTGGTGGTCTCTGGAAGCCGGACGGCCTTTCTAGCCCTTTTAGTTCTTGGGATGTTCTGGATGTGGAGTCTGCCCAGAGGACGTCGGTGGGTATTCATTACAATGAGCGTTCTGGCTCTGGCGTTCTTGCGCTGGCCAGAAGTATTAGGTCGGTTGGGACAGATGGAAGTGGACTCTAGTGGACAGTCTCGTTTGCAGTTCTGGCAGGTGGCCTGGGAGGCTTTTCTTCAGCATCCCTGGTTTGGTGTGGGATGGGGGCAATTCCCTTTATTTTTTCAGATGAATTTACCCAAGGATTTCATCGAGTTTCCGACCCACGCCCACAACCTGCTGCTGTCTCTGCTCGCCGAAGGGGGGCTGGTGCTGTTGGGGGCTTACTTGTTTTTGACACTGGCGGTGCTCTACCAACTTGTAGTGCATAAAGCCTGGCCAGCAATGGCATTGTGGGGATTGGCTTTGGGGCTTAACATCCTAGACTACACCTTTTTCTATGCGGGTGTATTTGGTCTGCTCTGGGTGGGAGTAGGCTGGGTATTGGGGAATGTACAATACCGACGTGAATGAACCGATGTCATCTGCCGATGAGATAACTTTGCGCGACCTTTACTTGGTGCTGCGGCGCAATTCGCGCCTGGTTATAGGGCTGCCAGTCATACTGGTTTTGCTCACCCTACTCGGAAGTTTGCTCTGGCCCAAAACCTACACCAGCCAGGTGGTAGTCAGCCTGTCGCTCTCCAACCAGTCCAGCCAGGGTCTGCTCAACAACCTGCCCTCGCTGGCGGGGCTGGCCCAGGGGTTTGTGGATTTGCAACAGACCAAGCTACTGGCCAACCAGCTGGGGGTAGACGACCCCACCCGCTTTTACAGGGCCCGTTTCGACGAAAAGCGCGGGTTGCTCTTCCTAACGGCCCAGGGTCGTACGGCAGCCGAGGCTGGAGAACGGGCTGAGCGGATTTTGCAGGTAGCTCGTTCCTACCTCGAGCGCAACCTGCTTGAGGGGGCCCAGGCCAACCTGCGGGCAGCCCAAACCCAGGCCCGCCTGGACCTTCGGGCCGCTCAGGACGGGCTCAAGGGTATCCAGGCGCAGCTCAAAATTGCCCCGGACCGGGCTGCTTCTGATGCCACCATTGCGGCGGGCCTCGAGGCCCGGGGCAGCGACCCCCAAACGGCCCGTACCAGTAACCCGGCCTACACCAGCCTGAGCCTGGACGAGTCCCGCCTGCGTTCGCAAATTGCCCAGCTCGAGGCCCGCATCACCACCCTGACCGACTTCCTGAAGCAACCCGAGGCAATCGGCCAGCTGGTCAGCCAGGCCCTGCTGGTACAGGTGCTGGTGCCCCCCGCCGAACCGCTTCGCCCCAGCTTCCCAAGGCCCTTGCTATTCACCGTAGTGGCCGGGGTTCTGGGCTTGCTCCTGGGCGTTATCTGGGCGTTTGTGGCCGAGGCTGTCCGACCACGCGAGGCCGAGAAGGGGGCATAGTTGGCCTTGTGCTGCGAATTGGGTTGGTTCAAGATTGAAGAGATGAGCTAAAACAACCGGGAGTTAGGTGAACAGGCTCGAGATCGAAGATGCAAGCCTGAACCAATGGGAGCTAGGTGAAAAGACTCGAGACCGATTCCCCCCGGTGAATCCGCCAGATTGCTTCGGCGAAGAGCGGCCCCACGCTCAGTTGCTTGATTTTGGGGCTGGGCCGGGCGTTGTAGGTGCAGGTATTGGTGGCGGCCACCTCCACAATGGGGCCTTTTTCAATGCGATCAATGGCCGGGCCCACATACACCCCGTGGGTAAAGGCCGCGTACACCGCCTGGGCTCCATTCTGCGTGAGCGATTCGGCGGCCTGCACCAGGGTACCTGCGGTGGAGACCTCGTCGTCTACGATCAGGGCGGTCTTGCCGCGCACATCGCCCACCAGCCCCCTCGAGGTCACCTCGGTGTCGGAGAGGCGCTGCTTGTCAATGAACGCGATGGGCAGGGCCAGTCGGCGGGCCAGTGAGCTGGCCCGCTTGATGTCCCCTGCATCGGGCGCAACCACTACGGCGTTTTCCAGCCTGTCCACCTGGGTGGCAAAGTAGTTGGCAATTACCGGCTCCGCCGACAGGTGATCTACCGGAACCTTGAAAAAGCCGTGTACCTGCGCCGAATGGAGCGTCATGGTCAGTACCCGGTCGGCGCCTGCAGCCTGAATCAGGTCGGCGACCAGGCGGGCCGCAATGGAAATGCGGGGCGCGTCCTTCTTGTCGCTGCGGGCATAGGCGTAGTAGGGAATTACGGCCGTGACCCGTGCCGCGCTGCTGCTCTTGGCGGCATCTATCATCATCAGAAGCTCCACCAGGTGGTCCTGCACCGGAGGGGTGAGCGACTGAATGATGAAAATATCGCCTTCGCGCAGGCTCTGCTCGTAGCGGACGAAGAGGCAGTCGTTGGCGAAGCGCTCGGTGGTGCTTTTGCCCAGGGGCACCCCCAGGTTCTCGGCTACTTCCTGCGCCAGGGGTAGGTTGGACTGTCCACTAAAAACCATCAGAGGTCGTTCCATATACCGCCTGAAAGCATACAACGCAGAAAGCGATGGGCGGTGATAAGAACCTCCCCAAACCGCGACCCTGTCGCCTTATCGCATTTATAACGTCTTTATCTGAACACCCGGCCAATCATGGTAACGATGAAGTTGGGAACAGGGGTTAGGGGATAGGGGACAGGCCTTTGAAAACCGCAACCCTTCTCCTGCCGCCCACTCCCAGCTTGGGTGTCGTGGAAAGTTGGGTATACGGCTAAAGTTTGGTACTACAGCTGCTCTATTTCGGTTTGCAGGTCGGTGGTTACCTCCGGGCCGGACTCGTGCAGGAACACATTAATCTCGCTGCGAATGCCAAAAGGGCCGGGGTAGACCCCTGGCTCGATGGTGAAGCCCAGGCCGGGAATCAGGGGGCGGGTGTCGTGGGTCTCGAGGTCGTCCAGATGGGTTCCGTTGCCGTGGGTGGCGCTATAGCCCAGGTGGTGGCCGGTGCGGTGCAGAATGTGGGCCCCCATGCCGGCCTTTTCGAGGATCTGGCGGGCGGCGCGGTCGAGTTCGTAGCCTCTGGGTGTCCGGCCCTGGGTAAACGACTGACGACAAACCTCGAGGGCCGTGTCCCTCGCCTCCTGCACCACCTTCCAGGCTCCCTGAACCCGATCCGAAACATCCCAACCGGCCATCCAGGTCACATCGGCGTAGGGGCCCTCCGGTTCCTTGCACCAAAGGTCTATCAGCATGACCTGACCCCGCTCCAATCGGCTTTCCCCCACGGTGTGGTGGGGGTTGGCCGCGTTGGGGCCGTAGGCCACCATAGCCGGATGGTCGAAGATCAAACCCCTGGCTTCGAAGACCTTGCTGATTTCGGCCTGTACCTCCAACTCGCTGGGTGGCTGATCGAGCCGGGCTCGCACAAAGCCCAGGGCATGCTCCAGCGCAGCGCGGATGCCCTGAGCCGCTCGCTTGTGAGCGGCCAGGTCGGCGGGCGTCCAGGTCTGGAACTGCAGCAGAATCTCAGCCGAAGAAACCACCTCGAGGCCCATCCCGCGCAGCAGTTCCAGGGTTCCGGCATCTATGCGCGAAAGGTAGGGAATGCCCCCGCCAGGGTGATATTCCATAGCGATACGCCCCAGTGGGGCGACGTGGGTTTGTAGTGCCCGGGAGAACTGCTCCCAGCTCGAGAACACCACCCACTGTCCCGGCAGGTCGGGAAAACCGGTCTTCTCGATAGCATGGACGATCAAAACGGGTTCACCCTGCGCGGGGATTAGATACGCAAAACGGCGGCTAAGCATTCGACCCCGCAACCCCAAGGCTTCCAGGGCCAATACATTGCTCCCCTGAAAACTGTAGAGCAGCCAACCGGGGATGCGGGCTTCTTGCAGGGCTTGTTGGGCTTTGGTAATGTCCATGGATACATACTAAGGGGAACCGGGGACAGGGTTTAGGGGCCGAAGGCATCGAGCTTGATACCCTCTGTGTCTGAGCACTGTGCCAACTCGTAGAGCGATCAAATCGGGTACAGGGGTTAGGGGCTAGGGGATAGGAGTCAGGCGAGAGAAACCCACTACCCACCGCCTACCAGCCCACTTCCAGCCATGGGTTGTTGAGAGCCGCTAGCGCCTAAAGTTGACATGAGCCGGGGTAAGGTAGGGCTTGCTTTTTCCGGAGCAGTCCATTTCTTGGCAATGTAAGCGGCCTCATACCCTCGACCCTGGAGGTTGGGCTACCTGGCGTGCACCTGCTTACGATTTCGCGGGGGTTCCGTGCTAATCTTTAGAAAGGAGGTTTTTTGTGGTTCAGGAGCAGACCGCGCTTTCCATTACGCCCCTGGCTGCCGAGCGCGCCAAGGAGATTCTCAATCGGTACAACAAGCCCCAGGCGGCCATTCGAGTTTTTATCAAGTCGGGTGGCTGTAGTGGCTATCAGTACGGCATGGCCGTGGACGAGCGGGAGCTCGAGGGAGATACCATCGTGGAGATGTTCGGGGTGCGACTGGTGGTAGACCGCATGTCCCTGCCCCTGCTGGCGGGCTCCGAGGTGGACTGGGTAGAAAATCTGATGGGCGGAGGATTTAGTGTCAACAACCCACAGGCCACGTCTTCTTGTGGTTGTGGCCACTCCTTCCGTACCGATGGGGCCAAGGCACCAGACGGCGAAAGCAGCGGCAGTTGTCGCAGCAGCTAAACGACTTTTGGCGTATCCAGGGCCCCTTCGTGGATGTATCCAGCCTGGTAAATGCTAAACCTTGCAACCATCTACACGCCCAAAAACCTCAAATGTAACTTGGCATACAAACCAGCGTCTTGATGGGTTCATCCATCCACCGTTCGGTGGATGGATTTCATTTATATGGCTGAATATGCGTCCTGGAGGTAAAAAACTCCTCAAGCCTGAGACAGACCGGGCTCATCCGCTTATGGTTTGACGGGTATTGCTGGATGGCTATAATAATGGCGGCAAAATGCCATAGCAAAAAAGATTCTGCGTTGCAGAATCCCAAAGGAGGCTAGATGAATCGCTTTAGCAAGATTGTTGCACTCGGTCTAACCCTGACGGCCAGTGCAGCCCTGGCTGGCCCTGCAGACAACAGTCTGGTGGTCGGTGCAGGGCAGGAGCCCCGCGTGTTGGGTGGGGACTTCCTCAACGTGATCTCCAACCAGTCCATCAAGGTGGAGATCGAAAACTACCTGTTCGCTCCTCTGATGACCCTGGGCCTCGATTCCCAGCCGGTGGCGGTACAGGTAACCGAGGTACCCACCCTGGCCAACCGCCGCATTCGGGTGACCGACGTCGGGGGTGGCAAGCGCCGTTTGGAAATTGACCTGACCCTAAAGCCCAACCTGCGCTGGTCGGATGGCGATGCCCTGGATACCGACGATATCGCCTTCCTGGTCGAGGTTGCCAAGGCCAAGGGCATGGCCCTCAACAACCCCGACTTCTGGGATCGCTTTACCCTGCGGGTGCGCGATAAGCAGAACTTCACCGCTGTTTTCGAGCCCGCCTACTACTACGATGCCACCATCTCGATGGCCGGCAACTTTGCAGCGCCCTCGCACATCATGCGCGCCGAGTGGGAGCGGGTCAAGGCGGCGGCGGCCCCTCTTAACCCCGACCGCGATGCCCAGCGCCTGAACGAGCTATACCGCAACTTCTTCCAGCAGTTCAGCTCCAACCAGGCCATCAACGCGGGCCGCATGGTCTACAGCGGCCCGTTCCGTGCTACCCGCTGGACCTCCAACAGCTCCATCGAAATGGTACGCAACCCCAACTTCAACGCTCTCACGCCGCAGGGTGGGGCCAATAACTACGTGCAACGCGTGATTTACCGCATCATCCAGAACACCAACTCGCTCCTGGTAGCCATTCTAGGCGGCGGGATTGATGCGACTTCTACGGTGGGCATCTCTGCCGACCAGGCCCGCAGCAAGCAGCTTACCAGCCGGGCGGCAGGCCGCTTCGACATCTGGGCGGTGCCGGGCGCCATCTGGGAGCACATCGACATCAACAAGTTCACCAACGTGCAGCGCGTTCGTGACCTGACCCTCGATGATAAGCGCACCCGCCAGGCCCTGCTCCTCGCCATCAACCGCGATGCCTGGGTGCAGGCCTTCTTCGATGGTACCGAGCCGGTCTCCAACACCTGGGTGGCTCCTTCCAACCCGCTCTTCAACCCCAACGTTCCCAAGTATGCTTATAACCCCGCCCGCGCCCGCGAACTGTTGGCCGCGGTGGGCTGGCGTCCTGGCCCCGATGGCATCCTCCAGCGTACCGTGGATGGCCGTACCGTGCGCTTCGAGCTGGAGTTTGTGACCACCGCAGGCAATGCCATCCGCGAACGTACCCAGCAGCTTTTCATCGAGCAGTGGCGGCAGGTGGGAATTGCAGTCCGTACCGCCAATGCACCGAGCTCGGTGGTCTTTGCTGACGACTTCATCCAACGTGGGGAAGAAGGCAAATGGCTGTTCTTCATGTTTGCCTGGGTGAGCGGCTTGGCCGAAGATGGTAACCTCTTCCAGTTCAAGAACCTCAATACCAATGCTCAGTTGGTGCCCACCAAGGACAACAACTACGCTGGGCAGAACATCGGCAACTGGCGTAACGAAGAGTTCGACCGTCTGACCAGCCAGGGCGTCATCGAGTTTGATGAAGCTCGCCGCAAGCAACTCTTTGCCCGTGCCCAGGAAATTTGGGCTGACGAACTCCCCGCCTTGCCATTGCGCTTCCGCTCCAACTTCCTGGTGGTGCGCAACGGCCTGGTGAACTACGTGGCCTCGACCTACTCCGGCGGCAACGGCTATCCGGCCTGGAACTCCTGGGAAATCGGTTGGGCCAGCCGTGGGGCAGTCAAGCGTTGGGATCAAGCCCAAGCTGGTGGCATTGCCATCAAGTAACCTTCCAACAAGGGTTCGCAAAACCAGGGGATATCCCCTGGTTTTGCCGTTATGGAGGCCTGACTGAAACAATGAATACCTTGTTGCATACATGTATAACGCTCGGTTGTCAAGTGGGTACACAAATCGCTCGTTGGACAATAGAATCAGGCCCAGCCAAACACTGGCTATACGAGGAGGAGCGATGAAACGGAAGCTCATTGCGCTGATGGTTCTGAGTGGATTGGCCTTGGCCGGCCCGCAGGACAACAGCCTGATCATCGGAGCAGCCCAGGAGCCACGGGTGCTGGCCGGGGACGTGGTCAACGCGATCTCAAACCAGTCCATCAAATTTGAGATCGAAAACTTCTTATTTGCCCCCATTGTGCAGACCAACCGCGACCTGGATGTGATTCCGGTGGTGGTCACGGAAGTGCCCACTGCGCAGAACAACCGCCTGCGCTTTGTAAATGTGCGTCCGGGGGTGCGGCGCCTCGAGCTTGACTACACCATCCGCCCCGATGCGGTCTGGTCGGACGGGCGGCCTATCAGCACTGAGGATGTGGCGCTTTACTTCGAGATGGGCAAAACCAAAGGCGTGCCCTCGACCAACCTAGACTTCTTCGATCGGGCTACCCTGCGGGTGCGCGACGCCCGCAACTTTACGGTAAGCCTGGAACCGGCCTATTTCTATGACCTGGACATCAACCAGGTCTACTACGCTCCCAACCACATCATGCGTGCGGAGTGGGATCGGGCCAAAGCCGCCGCTGCCCAGACCACTGATGCAGCCCGCCAGGCCGAGATTTTCCGCAACTTCTTTACCCAGTTTTCGACCCCCCAGTTCCTCAACAGCGGTCGCATGGTCTATTCGGGGCCCTTTACCCTGACCCGCTGGGTGCCGGGCAGCACCATCGAGATGCAGCGCAACCCGCGTTTCTGGATCAAGCCCCCCGGTGGCGAGGATAAGTACGTCCAGCGCGTAGTTTACCGCATCATCCAGAACACCAACTCGCTATTGGTGGCCATTCTGGGTGGGGGAATTGATGCGGCCTCGAGCGTCTCCATCTCCTTCGACCAGGGGCGCAGCAAGCAGCTCACCAGCCGCGCGCCGGGCCGCTTTGAAATCTGGTCGGTGCCCACGCCTTTCTTCGAGCACCTGGAAATTAACCAGTTCACCAACGTGCAGCGGGTCAAGGACCTGCAGCTTGATAACGTGAAGACCCGTCAGGCCCTGATTTACGCCATGAACCGCGAGGGCATCACGCGGGCCTTCTTCGATGGCCTCTATACCGTCTCGCATACCTGGGTGGCGCCGCAGAACCCCATGTTCAACCCGAACGTGACCAAGTACCCCTACAACCCCGAGCGGGCCCGTCAACTGCTGGCCGAGCTGGGCTGGCGCCCTGGGCCGGACGGCATTCTGCAGCGTACCGTGGATGGTCGAACCGTGCGCTTTGAAATCGAGTGGGCCACCACTGCCGGCAACCAGGTGCGCGAGCGCATCCAGCAGTTCGTGGCCGAAAACTACCGCCAGGTGGGCATCGCCGTCCGCATCAACAATGCACCCAGCGCGGTGGTACTGGGAGCACAGTACCGCTCGAGGGCTCAGGAAGGCACCTGGACGGGCTTCCTGCACTTCGCCTTCAGCATGGGCCAGGCCGATGATGGGGTGCGCTCGGCCTGCCGTGACGATGAAGGAAGGCTGGTATATGTCCCGACCCGCGATAACGGCTTCCGCGGCCTGAACTTTGGCGGTTGGTGCAACGAGGAGTTTGACCGCCTGCGCAACCAGGCAGTGCTCGAGTTCGATGTCAACCGCCGCAAGCAGCTTTTTGCCCGTATGCAGGAGATCTGGGCCAACGAGGTGGCCATGATCCCCTTGTACTTCCAATCCGATGCACGGGTTTTCCGGGTAGGCTTGCTCAACTACACCTCTTCTACCTTCGCTAACTCGGCCTACCCCACCATTGAGCCCTGGTTAATCGGCTGGCAGTCCAGAGGGGCCCAAAAGGTCTACGACCAGGCCAAGTACGGCCAACCCATCAAGTAACAAAGCTTTAGTCGGTGCAGCCCCCTCCAACCCGGAGGGGGTTTTTGCTGTGGGTAACGAACCATCCACCAATTGGTGGATATTTGCAAGGGTGACTGTAGATACAAAAAAGGTCATGGGGCGGTAATATGGGCCTGTGTTTGCTTACACGATTCGCCGACTGCTGCAAATGATTCCATTGTTGTTTGCAGCTTCAGTAGTGATCTTCACTTTGTTGGCCCTCCAACCCGGAGACCCGCTGGACGAACTGCGCCAGCAGAACCCTCGCATCACCGCCGAGCAATTGGAGCAACTGCGCCGGGCCTATGGCCTCGATCAGCCCGTTTATGTCCGGTATTTCAAATGGCTTGGGCGGGCCCTGCAGGGTGATTTTGGGCAGTCCCGCACCTATGCTTCCCCGGCCGGACAGATTATTTTTGGCCAGCGTTTGCCGCGCACGCTCGTACTCTCGGGTGCGGCGCTAACCCTGGCTTTGCTGGTGGCCATCCCGGTGGGTATTTTTTCAGCAGTCCGGCAGTACAGCCGAGCCGACTATGCCATTACCTTCATGTCCTTCGTGGGCTTCTCCATGCCCATCTTCTTTTTGGGGATTTTGTTGCTGTTTGTTTTTGCGGTCTGGCTTCCAGAACAATTACCCTGGTTTCCGCGCTTCCCAGTACAAAGCATCTCTGATTTCCAATGGGTACAGGTAACCCGTGGCGAGATTAGCTTTTTTCAGTTTATTGGCGACTGGGCCTTCAAGCTGGTCTTGCCGGTATTGGCCCTCTCCACCATTCAGATGGCCTCCTGGACACGCTATATGCGGGCGAGCCTGCTCGAGGTCTTGAACCAGGATTACGTTCGCACCGCCAGGGCCAAGGGGTTGGGTGAGCGCATTGTGCTCTATAAGCATGCCCTGCGTAATGCGCTGATTCCCATCGTGACCCTGGTGGGACTGGCGATTCCAGGGGTTTTCGGGGGTGCCGTAATTACCGAGACCATTTTCTCCTATCCTGGCATGGGCCGAGCCATTTTCGACTCGCTAGTGGAAAAAGACTACAATGTGGCGATGGCGGCCCTGGCCTTCCTGGCGTTGCTCACGGCGACCTTCAACCTGTTAGCCGATTTGATGTACGCGGTGGTGGATCCCCGCATCCGCTATAGTTAGGGGGTTTTATGGCTGCCGTTGCTGCTGCTTCTCAACAAAAATCCCAGTCAACCTGGTCCCTGGCCTGGCGCCGCTTCAAAAAGCACAAAGCTGCGATGTTTTCACTGGGGGTGGTGATCGCTTTGGTGCTGATGGCGATTTTTGCCCCCTGGATTGCACCCTACGACCCAACTGCCCAACCTACTGGTGATAACCTGGCCGATTACTACTTCCGTGGCCCCTCGGCCGAACACTGGCTGGGCACTGACGAGCTGGGTCGTGACATGCTTTCCCGCATCATTTACGGCGCCCGTATCTCCCTTCTGGTGGGGTTTGTGGCTGCTTTTGCGGCTGCCTTGCTGGGAACCACCCTGGGGGTGATTGCTGGGTATTTCTCGGGTAGACCACTGCGCTTCTATGCAGGCCCGCTGGCCAAGCTGGCAGGCGGTTGGAGCCCCTGGCCCTTTGCCATCTGGCGGGTGATTTCCTGGGTTCTGCTGTACTTGTTGCTGTTTCTGGTAGCGGACCTGGCCTGGGTACTATCTGGCTCCAATGTGCAGGCCCTGTTTGCGGGTACCGCATCCCTGAACAATGTCCTTTCTTTGCTGGGACTGGTGCTGGTCTGGGGGGTGGTGTTGTTTATTGCTGTGTGGGGGCTTTTTGGTCAGGGTAAGCTCGATCTGGACATCGCTATTTCGCGCTTCATGGACTTCATGCTGACCATCCCCGAGCTTCCGCTGCTACTGGTGCTTTCGGCGCTCTTGCGGGACACCCAGGGGGTGGTGGGCCAGTGGGCTCAGGGTGTGTTTGGGGAGTCGGCCTCGGTGTTTATCATCATCACCATCATCGTGCTGTTTGGCTGGATCGGGACGGGCCGGCTGATCCGTGGGGCGGTGCTGAGCCTGCGCGAACAGGAATTCACCACCGCTGCCCAGGCTCTCGGGGCCAGCGAGGCCCGCATCATGTTCCGCCACCTGGTGCCCAACACCCTGGCTCCGCTGATTGTGAACGCCACCCTGGCTATCGGCGGGGCCATTCTGACCGAAGCTGCCCTCTCGTTTCTGGGCTTTGGTATCCAGCCGCCGGTGGCCACCTGGGGCAACATGCTCACCAAGGCCCAGGAGTACATCTTTACGGCGCCCTGGTTGGCTTTGGCGCCGGGTTTCATGATCTTCCTGACGGTGTTGGCCTTCAACTATCTGGGGGATGGCCTGCGGGATGCGCTCGACCCGCGTAGCAGGCTCTAGCAGGATTGGCATTCAGTCCTGGGGTCTTTGTCCCCAGGATTTTTTGTTGGGCTTTCGCGTGACCCTCCATGAAGAGGGTAGCTTACATTCACGTGTGCAGATTTCAGCCAGCGTTTTGGGCGGGGGGCTGTATTGTAGGGGAATGCGTGTGGTGTTGTTGGGGAGCTTTCTGGCTTTATTACCGCTTGCTTTTGCACAGAGCGAATCTGCTTTTGAGGTTTCCTGGGACTGCGTGGTTCCAGCCGAAAAGGTGGTTTGTTTGCAGCCTTCAGGATTGGTACAGGTTGGTTTCAGTCGGAATGGAGCCCTCAACCAGCCTGCGCCCCTCGAGCCCGTACTGGCTTTGGGGGCACGTTTACAGGTCCAGACGCTTTGGGAGGGCATTGGGTATTTTGCAGACCTGGGCATCTGGTACGAGGGGGCGATGCAGTTTGGCCTTCTGGAAGCCTTTGCCCAGGCCGACCTGGGAGAGTTTGGCCTGAGTTTTGGCAAGCGCCGCGATTACAGCGGTCCCTGGGACGATACCCTGCTAGGGCGGGATGGGCGCTGGGGAGTGTTTGCGCGGTATCGGCCTGCGGAGGTGTCCTGGCTGGGCCTTGAAGCGGCCTATCTGCCCAATGCGGGGTTAGCGGGAGGGCAGGGTTTTGTGGGGGCCGGCGCGGGAATCTTCCAACTGGGTACTTTGGTTGAAATTGTTCAGACGCCCAATGGTTTGGGGGAACAGGAGCCCTCCCTGAGCCTCCACCCCAGGGTGGGGTTGCAAGGCCAGGATGTAGAGGTCTTCTGGCAGTCAGACCGGGGGTTCTGGAGCCGTGCTTCGCTGCCGCTCCCTTTGGGGCAGGCCGTGGGTTGGGTTTTGCAGTGCCCCTGCGAGGCCGATACCGCAGCCTGGCTCGAGGCCCTGGACCTAAGCCGGCTGGAGTTATCCCTGTGGTGGAACCCCGAGTGGGACTATCTGGGCGAAAATAGCCCCTTCCTGCCCCAGGAGCGGTTTCGGGCCTGGTTGCAGGAGCCGCGCAAGCTGCTTCTGGGCATGGCCTACCAGTGGGACAACCGGCTTCGAGTGGCGGTAGATGTATCCAGGGCTCCGGTGGAGGCCATCCGGTTTTATGTGCGGTATCAGTGGCGGTAGGGCTGGTAGCCAGCGCGTACAAAATACAGGCCCTGGGCTGGGGCAGTAGCCCCGGCATCCTTGCGGGTGCCGTGCTGTAGCAGATGGGCAATGCTGCCTGAGTCCCGCTTACCCAGCCCCACCTCCACCAGCGTGCCCACCATGCTGCGTACCTGCCCTCGTAGAAAGCCCGAACCCACGAACTCGAGCCAGATCTCCCGCCCGCCTTCGGTGGGCCAGACTTCCAGGTGAGCCCGGTAAATTTCCCGCACGGTGGTTCGCTCTTCCTTAACGGCAAAGGCGCGGAAGTCGTGGGTGCCCAAAAGGGCCTCCATGGCATGGCGCATGGGGATGAGATTCAGCGACTGGGGTATCCACCAAACCCGGTGACGATCCAGGGCCGGAGGCATTCTGCGCTGAAGGATGCGGTAGCGGTACTCCCGCCAGTGACAGCTCTTGCGGGCGTGGAAATCCTGGGGTACCTCCTGCGCCCGTAGGGCCCGGATATCTACAGGCAACAGGCCGTTGAGGGCATAGGGGATTTTTTCGGTGGGAATACGGTCTTCAGTATTGTAATGCACCGGCATGGCCAGCGCGTGCACTCCAGCGTCGGTACGACCGCAGGGCCAGATTTTGGGCTTTGCACCGGGAATTTTGCCCAGGGCGGCCTCGAGCTCCTGTTGAACCGTACGCTCACCTTGCGCCTGGGTTTGCAAGCCTGCAAACTTGGTGCCGTCGTACTCGAGGGTAAGCAGGATCCGCCTCAGACCCGTGTTTTCCGATATCGCCTGCTCTTCCAAAGCGAGTGTCATTCTAACCGCAGGCCGTCTGGAGACAAACCATCACCTGCAACATGCCTGCAAGCGTTCACCAGGTGTCTCCTGATGGTGAACCAGGTTGGTTTTTTGGGCTATAGACCATCGACCATGGACTATAGACCCCTTCATTCACCTTCCCCGCCCCACCACCACCGCCTTGGCCCTCACCAGCACCCGCACCCTGTCGCCGGGGCCGAAGGGGCTTTCCGGGCTTTCCTGCACGGTGAGTTCGCGGTTGCCAAGCTGAATGCGGTAGGTCATGTCGTGGCCCTTGAACTCGCGGGCCAGAACGGTGCCCTCGAGCTGCTTCCCCGATATGCCCAGGTGACCTAAAGGAGCAGCCAGACTCAGCCCTTCGGGGCGCAGGGAGAGCAGCACCGCCCCCTGGGCTTCTTCCGCAAGCACAATGCGCCCCAGGGGGGTGTCGGCCTCGAGGCCCCGGGCTTCGCCGGGTATCAGGTTGGTACGGCCCAGAAACTGGGCCACAAAAGGGGTACGCGGGTGGTGATAGACCTCCTCGGGGGTGCCGGTCTGCTCGAGCTGCCCGGCCCGCATGACGGCCAGCCGGTCGGCAACCGAGAGGGCTTCTTCCTGGTCGTGCGTTACCAGGATGGCCCCAATCCCCGACTGCTTCAAAAGCGAGCGCACCTCGTCGCGGGTGGACTGGCGGAGGGCGGCATCCAGGCTGCTGAAGGGCTCGTCCAGCAGTACCAGCTTGGGGCCGGGGGCAATGGCCCGGGCCAGGGCCACGCGTTGCTGCTGCCCGCCGGAAAGCTCGCCGGGTTTGCGGTCCTTGAACACCGTCAGGCCCACCAACCCCAGCACCTCGAGTACCCGTTCTTGCCGCGCCTTGCCGCGCAGGTGGCGCAGGCCAAAGGCCACGTTTTCATAGACGCTCAGGTGGGGAAACAGGGCGTAGTCCTGGAAGACGAAGCCAATGCCCCGCTCTTCGGGGGGGCGCTGGCTAATTTCTCGTCCGTCCAGCCAGATCTGGCCGCTGTCGGCCTGCTCGAAGCCGGCAACCAGGCGCAGGGTGGTGGTTTTGCCACAGCCGGAGGGCCCCAGCAAGGCAAAAATTTCGCCCTGACCCACCTCGAAACTAACCTCCTGCACCACCGGTGGAAAGCCGGGGTGGAAGCGTTTGCAGAGGCCCTGCACCCGCAGAATGGGGGGGGCGACCGGGTTCGAGACGGGGGGTTGGGTGCTTTGGGTTTTCATCGTCGTTCCTGGGTGAGTAAGAGGCCCACCAGGCCAGCTGAAAAGAGCACGATCAGGAGGGCATAGGGGGCCGCTTCGGAAAACATGGCTTCGGAGGTATAGCCCCAGATCCGTGTCGAAAGAGTAGAGTAACCTACCGGAGCCAGCAGGAAGGTGAGGGGAAGTTCCTTTACTGCCGACAAAAACACCAGGGCCATGCTGGCCAGCACCCCGCGCCGGAGCAGGGGAAAGGTGGCCCGGAGAAAAGCCTGCAAGGGCTTGTAGCCCAGGCTGCGGGCGGCCTCCTCGAGGCGGGGCGGGGCCTGGTAGAGTGCGCTGCGAATGGGGCCAATGGCCTCGGCCAGAAAATGCAGGGCCAGCGCCAGCACGAGCAGGGCCAGGGTCTGGTAGAGGAAGGGCACCCCGCGCAGGCTGAAGAAAATCAGGGCCAGCGCAAAGGCCAGGGGAGGGGTGGCGTAGCCGATGTAGGCGGCTCTCTCGAGCAGCCTCGAGAGCCGGCTGGGGTAGCGCACCCCCAGGTAGGCCAGCGGCAGGGCCAGCAAGGCCGCTACCAGGGCTGCCGGGGCTGCGGCCTGTACCGAGTTGCGGAGGGCTTCCAGGATGCCTGGCAGCCCGTTCACGTAATCGCTGGGGAATTGCACCGTCCAGTACACAATGGAGGTCAGCGGTACCACCAGCGCTCCCACGAGAGGCACCCCTATCAGGGCCAGCGCAGGAAGCCACCAGACCCCCAGCTTGACCGGGTTCTGCCGCCTTGCACTGCCCAGCCCCACCCGGCTCAAGGAGAGGTTTTTCAGTAATCGGGCCTCGAGCCAGAGCAGGCTCAGGGTGAGCAGAATGAGCATTAGCGAGAGCCAGGCCGCATACACCCGGTCGAAGGAGGCCGAGTATTGCAGGTAAATGGCGTAGCTAAAGGTCTCAAAGCGCACCAGGCTGACCACCCCAAAGTCGCCCAGCACATGCAGGCCAATCAGCAGCCAGCCTGCATAGAGCGCTGGCCTTAGCTGTGGCAGTACCACCCGCCAGAAGACCTCGAAGTTTCGGTAGCCCAGGCTCCGCGCGGACTCCTCGAGGCCCGAGTCCAGCCCCAGGAGGGCCGCCCGCAGGTTCAAAAACAGGTAAGGGTAGGTAAAAAGGGTCAGGACCCCCAAAGCCCCCAGGTAGCCCGTAGGCCGGGGCCAGGGAAAGCCCAGCAGGTCTTCCAGCCAGCCGTTGGCTCCGGTAGCGCCAAAAAACCCAAAGACCCCCACGTACCCTGGCACTGCCAGCGGCAGCACCAGCAGCACCGTCCAGAGGCGCTTGCCACGCAGGTCGCTGCGGCTCGTGATCCAGGCCAGCGGCAGGGCCAAAACTGTGGTCAGGGCAATTACCCCAACCAGGAGTGCCACGGTGTTGCCCAGCAGTTGCAGGTTGCGCTCGCGCACGACAATTTCAATCAGTTGCTGGGGTTCGGCCTGGGCAGCCCGCAGCACCAGATAAAATAGCGGTAACATCACCGCAGAACCCACCAGCAAAGCCACGGCCAGGAGTGATTTTGGAATGGATTTGGTCAGGCTGGGAATCATTGCCAGATGGAGCGCAACCTGCGAGTCGGGCAGGTTACCTTCTGCGAGAGGGGGGATTTGGGCATGAAAAAGGAACGGGCATACAGCGGGGGATAGAAATAGTGTGTCGTTGCTACTGGCAATGGGTGTCGGATAGATGGGTGTCGGATAGTGGATAATGCCTCAACATTTCGCCCATAGCATGCACAAAACTAACAAGCTATAGAAAATAAATCAAGTATGTTTGTCGGGATTTGCGAGTATTGCAAACGAGAACTATTATCGAGCCACCAGGGCGGGGCGGGCCAGGCGCTTAAGCAGCCAGTCGGCAACCTCTGGATAGCGGGCGTCCAGCATGAGGTAGTGTCCGCTTTCGAACTCCTCAGCCGGACTGTTCCAGGCCACCCCCCAGGCCCGCACCCGGGGCGGAGGAACCACGTTGTCGTAGCGGGCCAGGGCCAGGTGCAGGGGAATCTGCAACTTTACCAGCTCCACGTTGTTGCGTACGAGCAGAGCCTGGCGTTCGGGCAGAAAGCCATCGTCGGCCAGCAGGCCGGGCTTCTCTACCGAGTAGGGCTTGGCAGCGTGGGCCTCGAGGTAGCGCTGCATCTGGGAACGGGCCAGAAACATGCCCTTGAAGCTATCACCGGCCCGTCCGGCCTCCAGCACCCGCCGCACGATGGGCCGGATGACGTTGGGATAAAAAAACCGTTGGGCGGGGGTATAGGCCAGCGGTAAGACTGGGGCCAGCAGGGTAACAGAGGCCACAGCTTCGGGGTTGGCCAGGGCGGTGGCAATGGCTACCGGCCCACCCCAGCTATGCCCGACCAGGTGGATCCGTTCCAGCCCCGGATTGCGCTGCCGGATGGCTCGCAGGACTGCTCCTGTATCGCGCGCGTAGAGCTCGAGGTTGCCCTCCCGGGCCTCGCCCGAATCGAAGTGGCCGCGCCACGAGAGCGCATAGACATCGAACTGCTGGCGCAGGCGGGGTAGCAAAGCCTCCCAGACCCAGGCCCCGCCCCCTGCACCGTGCACCAGCAACAGGGCCTCGGGGTGGCTCGATTCGGCGGCCCATACCCGGATTTCAATTCCGTCGGACTCCACCCCAAAGCCCTGATAGCTCTGGATGGGGGGGTAGCTGGGCAGTTGAGCCAGACGGGCCTCTGCAGCCTGGCGGGCCTGGCCCGAGGGGCGCACCAATCCAGACTGTAAACGGCTGATATCCCAGGCCAGATAGCTTCCCAGCCCAAACAGCACTACCAGACCTGCCAGCAAAAAGACTCGCGCCGCGTTCCTGGGTTCAGCTGCCTGCATGTCTAGCAGACTACCAGCCCTGCGAAGAAGGGTGTGCTGCTGGGGGTGCAATTCAGCAGGGCTTTTCTGCGCCCTTGCGGGCGTAGTAATACCAGTTGAGCCCAATGTTGAGGGCATAGAATACAGCTGCACCGTAGAAGAATCCGCTGGCCGAGCCCGTGCTGGCAATCACCGCGCCAATCAGCGAGGAAAACACAAACGGGCCATAGGCGGCTATGGCTCCGGTCCAGCCGATTACCCCGCCTGCCTTGCGCGGTTCGAAGATCATGGGCATCTGCTTGAAGGTGCTGGCGTTGCCAATCCCGGCAAAGAGAAAGACCAGTAGCATGAACATCACAAACCAGGGGAACTGTTCCAGGGAGGTCGGGCGCAGGAAAAAGGTCACCCCCAGGCCTGAGAATAGCAACCCAATACCGCTCACCTGCGTCCAGATGGCCCCGCCGTAGCGGTCGGTCAGGGGGCCCATCAGCACCCGGATGACGGAACCTACCAGCGGCCCCAGGAAGGCAAAGGCCAGGGGGTCGGGGGCCCCTTCAAACCTGCCGTACACCGTGCGAATCAAAAGCGGGAAGGTGGCCGAAAACCCCGAGAAGGAGCCGAAGGTCATGATGTAGAGGCTGGTCATGAACCAGGTGTGCTTATCGCTGAAGATGTCGAACTGCTCGCGGAAGTTGGCCCGCACCGGCACACTCTTGAGCCAGACCCAGGCCAGCAGTGCTCCCAATAGCACCAGGGGCACGTACACCAGTGTGGCGTTTTGTAGCCAGATGGGCTTGCTGACCTCGCCTCGAGTGAAGGTCTGGGGGTCACCCAGCAGCGAGCCCAGCAGGGTAAAGCCGATGATCCAGGGGGTCACGAACTGCACCACCGAGACCCCAAAGTTGCCCACCCCAGCCTGGATGCCCAGGGCGGTACCCTGCAGCCTTTTGGGGAAGAAATAGCTGGTGCTGGGCATGAAGCCCGAAAAATTGCCCCCGCCAATACCGGCCAGGAAGGCCAGAAGCATCAGGAGCCAGAAGGGGGTCGCGGTATTTTGCACGGCCCAGGCCCAGCCCAGCAGGGGTATCAGCAGCAGCAGGGTGGAGAAGGTAACCAGGTGCCGCGTGCCCACTATTGGGGGA
>FWPV01004037.1_pt1 | contig 31967 bp, 21 predicted proteins | sample 2228371 | NCBI WGS metagenome assembly FWPV01 (sample SAMEA103939776, study PRJEB20133) | metagenome
CCTGGAGGGCGTAGCCCTCCCAAACCCTCCCAGCAGGGAGGGGGGTGGGGAAACCGGGTTTCCCCATGTCCCAACTGCTGTTGGAAGCGGCTGGCACCCCCACAGGCAGGGGGATGGGGAAACCCGGTTTCCCCATATGTTCACATCAGTCGTCCATGCGGCTGCGCCGCACAAAGACATTAGGTTTTTCTTGGGAGGGCATAGCCCTCCCAAACCCTCCCCGCTGGCGGGTTGTTTCCTGGGAGGGCGCAGCCCTCCCAAACCCTCCCAGCAGGGAGGGGGATGGGGAAACCCGGTTTCCCCATACTCATATCAGGAGGTGAGTCATGCACCGAACCGTAGTCAGCACCGAACGCGCTCCGGCGGCCATTGGCCCCTATTCGCAGGCTATTGCCGCCGGAAATCTGATTTTCCTCTCGGGCCAGTTGCCGGTTGACCCGGCCACGGGCGAATTGATCGACGGCGATATTGCCGCGATGACGCGCCAGATCTTCAAGAACATCGAGACGGTGCTTGCCGCTGCCGGCAGCACACTGGGCAAGGTCGTGAAGGTAACGGTGTTCATGGCTGACCTCAACGACTTCCAGGCGATGAACGCCGCCTATGCCGAGTTCTTTCCGCACGACCCGCCTGCGCGCTCGACCGTACAGGTGGCCCGCCTGCCCCGCGATGCGCGGATCGAGATCGAGGCCATTGCCCTGGCCTGACCAGGAGCGAGAGCCTCTGGCACGTTTACCGCGCGGGACCACCGCCCCGTATCTCGGCGCGGCGTCCAACGGTACAGATGTGATACCAGATGGTGAATATGGCAGCGCATTGGACAGCTCCACAGGCCCTGTGCGGAGGCGTGGAGCTGTCGAGATGAACTGGACACCAGGGCGTCTCCAGTGCCATCTGGTATAACCTGCTCTAACCGGAGGCGTCGTGATGGAAAATAGTCGATCCTTCCGGCCCGTGTTGCTGGTCGGTGTCGTCGTGCTGCTGGCTCTGGCGGGCGCAGCCTGGTTCCAGCGCCCCGACGGGCGCCTGTGGCTAACCGTGTTGCCCGTGCCCGGCGATGCGCTGCTGATCCGTACTCCTGCGGGCCGGCACGTGTTAATTGACGGTGGCCGCGATCCGGGGTTGCTGGCGCTGCTGCTGGGACGCTCCATGCCGTACTGGCAGCGCGATCTGCGGGCGGTGATCCTCACCGGGGCAGATGGACAGCGGTTGCCCGGCCAGGTGGCCGCCCTCTCGCGTTTCCAGACGGCGCTGGCCCTGGCGCCGTCCGACCTGGGGAGGGGTGGCCTGGCCGGGCAGTGGCAGCGCCTGACACGGGATATGGGCGCCCGCGTGGAGGTGCTCCAGGCCGGGCAACGCCTGGATCTCGACGGCGCGATGCTGGAGGTCCTGGCGGCCAATCCCGGCAAGCACGGCGGCGCCGTCCTGCTGGTACGCTACGGTCGCACGCGGGCGCTCGTGCACACCGGCGGCGCGGAGGGTGACGCCGCGGCTCAGCGTGCTGCAACAACATCCGCGCCGCTGGACCTGCTGGTCTACCCGTGGCAGCGTCCTCTGGACACGCCGGTCATCGCTGCGCTGCGACCGCGCGCGATTGTGTTCAGCGAGGCCTACGAGGCGCCAGCGCCCGCGCTGCTAAGTTACGCCGACCGGCGCCGCTACAGTCCACGTCTCTACCACCCGAAGAACGATGGCGCGGTGAGCCTGGTCAGCAGCGGATCTGCGGCGTGGATCGAGACTGCCACACCCCTTGCCGCGGGCCGGGCGGATTGGGGAGGAAGCGGCCCTGCCGGGCCTATCGCTTTTGCGCTGATTGGAGCGCGCGAGGTTTGGCCGCGGCGCCCATCACAGGCCGATGGTTAGCCTGTCGAGGAGCAGGCCCGCTCCTCAAACCCGAGGATCGAACGTGAGGCTCGACTGGCTCATCCCGGGGTTGCTTGGCCTTCTGGCGCTTACCGGCGCCGGCTTGTGGTTGTGGCGTCGTTTCTACCGCGAGGAGTCTGAGGACACCGCCCGCCGCGTGTTCAAAAACAGCGCCGTGACCTTTGCCATGCGCATGGTGGTCAAGGCGCTCGACATGGTCATCTTCTTTATCCTGGTGGGCAGCTTCGACGTAGCCACCTTTGGCGATTACCTGTTCGCCATCCTGCTGGTCGGCCAGTATCTGACAATCTTTACCGAGTTCGGTCTGGGCGTGCTGCTCACGCGGGAGGTCGCCCGCGAACCTGACTCGGCGCGGCGCCTGTTTGGTCTTACCCTGACCTTGCGCCTGGCGCTGATCGGCGCCGTCGCGCTGCCGCTCACCCTGCTGGTCGTAGGGGGTTATGCCTTGCTCGGGCAGCCGATCTCGGCAGTGGGCCAGCAGACAATCTTCATCTTACTGCTGACGCTGATTCCCAGCGCCTTCTCAGGGGCAGTGACCGCGCTGTACAACGCCAGCGAGCGGATGGAGGTGCCAGCGCTGATGGAGGTGGTCACGGCGACGCTGAACTTCCTCGCCCGGCTGGGAGTGATGGCGCTGGGCCTGGGCATCCTCGGGCTGGCCTGGGCCGCTGTCGCGGTGAGCAGCGTCACTGCGCTGGTCTTCGCCGTGTTGCAACGACGCGACTTCTTTCCGCCACGCATCGCGTGGGATGGGCCGAAGATGCGCTGGCTGTCGCTAACGGCTCTCCCATTGATGCTCAACAACCTGCTGAGCGCAGTCTTTTTCCGCTTCGATGTCTTCATCGTGCGCGCCTTCGGCGGCCCGGGCGCCGAACGGCTGGTGGGGCAGTACAATACGCCGTACACTCTGCTCAATGTCGCCCTGATCATCCCGCCGGCAGTCACGTTCGCGGTGTTTCCGCTGTTGTCGCGCCGCGCCGCCGGGGATCGGGCGAGCCTGGCCGCGGCGCAGAACCGCACGTTGCAGGTGTTGCTGCTGCTGGCCTTTCCGCTGGCGATGGGTATGTCGGCGCTCTCGCACGATCTGATTCAGCTCTTCACGCGGCGGCAGTTTCCGGATTATCAGCCTTCGATCGCGGTGCTGGCCATTCTGGCGTGGTTCCTGCCACTCTCGTTTGTCAATGGCCTGATCCAGTACGTGCTCATTGCCGTGAATCGACAGGCGGCAATCACGCGGGCCTTTGTAATCGGGGCGGCGTTTAATCTGCTGGCCAATCTGGTGGCGATTCCCACTGCCACCTACGCGCTCGGTCAGCCGGTCCTGGGCCTCTACGCCGCTGCGGTGATCACCATCCTCTCGGAGCTGGTCCTGTATCTGGTGTTCCGCCCGCTGCTGCGGAGCGAGGGATTGGCGCCGCCCCTGCTGGGGCTGGCCTGGCGCCCGCTGGTTGCGGCGCTGGTTATGGGCGCGACAATGCTGAGTGTGATGGCGGTGTTCCCCGAGCGGGCAGGGGCCATCGTTCCTGGCTGGCCGGGCAGCCTCGCGGCGGCGCTGCTGGCCCCGGTGGTCTATGGTATCGCACTGTGGGCCGTGGGTGGGATCGGGGCCAGCGAGCGCGATCTGGCGCGGCGGATCCTGGGAAGAGGGGGCGCGGGAGAGCCCGGTTCCCCCGGCACCTGAAAACGATTTCAGATTGCAGATTCTGAATTGCGGATTGCCGCGAGGGGGTTTCCGGTGCGCCCTGACCGTAGCGGGCCCCTGGCCCGCGCATCTCCAGGCAGTGTCACATCCACTGCGGCGGCGGTCAGCGCCTCCACTACTCCAGCACGTAGATCAGTGGCTCGCAGCCGTCTTGCATAAGCAACACCACCGCCTCGCGGTTGGGGTCGTAGGTTGCGAGTACCTCGTCGAGGTTCGGCGGCCAGTCATCACTGCCGGCATCGGCGGGGTAGTAGGCAATGGGGGCGCTGCCCGTCGCGGTGCGGAGATCGATCCCGCGCAGGTCCATCTCGATCACGCCCCGCCCATCCCGCGGATAGGCCTGCCGGGCGAAGTGGAGCAACTGCTCGCTGATGACGCTCACGTAGCTTTCGGCGATTTCAGTAAGGGGAGCGGCAGGATCGTTGAGGAGGCGACGCAGGCGCGCGAGGGCCTGTTGCTGCTGGTTCATAGTGGCTCTCCTGCTGGAAGGTGTGACCCGTATTATACCATTTTAGATTGTAGATTTTGGATTGTAGATTGTTACGGAAGGCGTCCGGGTGCGCTTTTTGCTGAGGTGAAAATAGGGAAACCGGGTTTCCCCATACCCCCGCCTGCCGGGATGGCCCTGCAGTAACACCCGCCTGAGCGCACGGTGAACCGGCTCTCACGCGTCTTTCAGCCGGCGGCGATCCGCAGGATAAGGACTGTTCATTCACCCCGATCCCCCTCCGTAGTAGACTCGAATCATAAAGCGGAGTTCCGTCAAAGCGCATCAGAACCCCCTGCGCGATAATCTGCAATCCACAATCTAAAATCTAAAATTGAAAGGAGGGTCCTATGGCTGGCATTCGGTTTTACCGTCGCGGCGCGCGCCTGATTGCCGGTCTGTTGATCGGCATGCTGGCACTCAGTGTCGTCCCTATTGCCAGCGCTGCCCCCTTCGATGGCGGGCGCGAGCGTTTTGCCGACGAGCGTTTCGCCCGAATCTGGAGTCGCACCGACTCCGAGCTGGTGCGGACTGGTCGGAGCTGGTACTGGGGTCCCGGCCCGTGGTTCGACTATGCCGAGTTCTACCGGCAGGGCGTGAATGGCCTGCGCACGGTGCAGTACTTCGACAAGGCGCGTATGGAGCTAAACAACCCGACGGATCGCTCGGGGCCGAACCTGGGTGTGACCAACGGCCTGCTGGTAAAGGAACTGGTGAGCGGGCGCCTGCAACTCGGTAATGACCCCTTCGATGTCGAGCAGCGCGCTCCCGCCGACGTTCCGGTGGCCGGCAACCCGCGCGATCAGAACCCCAACGCGCCCGGTTATGGCGACTTTGCCGGGGTAGCCACGCTCGACAACGGCTACCGCGACCCGCAGCGCCTCAGGGAGCGCATAGCCACCACGATCGATCGCAGCGGCACGATTGGTCTGCGTCCGGAACTGGCAACCCCGGAGACCGAGATTGTCCAGTACAACACCATCACCGGCCACAACATTCCGCGCGTCTTCTGGCAATTTATGAACCAGCAGGGGCCGATCTTCGATGGGGTGGTGCGGCGCGGCCCGGTGGTTGACTGGCTGTTCACGATGGGTCTGCCGATCACCGATGCCTACTGGACGCGAGCGCAGATCGGGCCCGGCGAGCAGGACGTGCTGGTGCAACTCTTCGAGCGACGGGTACTGACCTACGTGCCGAACAACCCGGCCGGCTACAAGGTAGAAATGGGCAACGTGGGCCAGCACTACTTCCAGTGGCGCTACCCGCATCTGGGCACGCCCTGGGCTACGCCGCTACCCGATCCGCCACTGGTCTACGCCTCGAACATCGACACGGGCAGCCACTGGGAGCTGTACCTGCCCACCTACTTCGGTGATGGCATCCGCATCACCCGCAATGCTGCCGAGACGGTGGCCTTCTCCTGGCGGCGCAGTTGGGACCCCGCCCAGGTCCGGCTGCTGGTTGACTCGCGGCGCAGCAATCCGAGCTTCCGACAGATCTACGCCTTTGATCCGCCGGCCTTCTTCAGCGGCGACTTCTCACCCAACGCCGGCGTGACGCGCCTGAGCTACAGCGATGGCACCCAACCGCCACCCTTCGGGCCGTACCCCGGCTACCTGCCCAGGGGTACTGCGAACGACTACAACGCGAGTGTCTCCCCCGACGGCACCAAGATCCTCTTTGTCTCCGATCGGGAGAATGGGCAGGAGTTGTACCTGATGACGATGTCCGGCAACTTCCCGGTGCGCCTCACCACCCAGGGCTGCACCAATGAGACGCCTGCCTGGGCGCCCGACGGGCGGCGCATCTACTGGACGAGCAACTGCGACGGCGACTTCGAATTGTACCAGGCCGACGTGGTGTACGAGTACGATAGCCGGGATGCGGTTGGCGCCCGCCTGGACCAGGTGAGGAAGCTCACCGACAACAGCTTTGACGACCGCTTCGCCCGCGTCGCGCCCGATGGCCGCACCATTGCCTACACGATCAACCCCGATGGTAATTGGGACCTGGCGCTCTACGACCTGAGCACAGGACGCGCGCGGGTCCTGATCCAGGGGCCGGGCAACACCGAGGCGCCAACCTGGTCGGCCGATGGGCGGAGTCTGGCCTATGCCGGCGACACCGACGGCGATTACGAGATCTACACCATCGAGTTGCTCACCGGGGCGATCCGGCAGATCACCAGCAACACCGCGCAGGACCGCTGGCCGTTGTGGGCGCAGTGACAGGGGAAGGGGTAAGCTTTCTGGTTGCCCTGGCGACGCCCGTGCGCCTGCGCCGCACACCACAGGAATGAAGAGAGATTCTCCTGGGAGGGCGTAGCCCTCCCAGACCTTCCCGGCGCGGCTACGCCGCACCTGCCGGGATGAACCACGTAGAGGCGCGGCGCCGCTGCGCCTGGGCGCGGCGCCACTGCGCCTGGGCGCGGCGCCGCTGCGCCTCTACGCCCAAACCCTTCCGCCGGGGAGCTGAACACGTACCGATCGGGTTACCGTTTGACACGAAAGGCGCTCATCCCCGCAAACTGCGCCGCAGCGCCCAGTTCTTCCTCGATGCGGAGCAACTGGTTGTACTTGGCGACGCGGTCGGTGCGGGCGGGGGCGCCGGTCTTGATCTGCCCGGCATTCGTCGCCACCACCAGGTCGGCGATGGTCACATCTTCGCTTTCACCGGAGCGATGGGAGACCACCGCCGTCCAGCCATTGCGCTGGGCCATAGCAATCGCGTCGAGGGTCTCGGTGACGCTACCGATCTGGTTCAGCTTGATCAGGATCGAGTTGCAGGCGTCCTCATCAATTGCCCGCCGCAAACGCGCCACGTTGGTGACCAGAAAATCGTCGCCGACCAGTTGCACCTTATGGCCGAGCTTCTGGCGCAGCAGCTTCCAACCCTCCCAGTCGTCTTCGTGGAGACCGTCTTCGAGGGAGATCAGCGGATAGCGGTTAGCGATATCCACCCAGTAATCAACCATCTCCTCCGAGGAGAGCACCCGGCCGTCGCGCTTGAGGTGGTATTTACCGTCTTCGTAGATCTCGCTGCAAGCCGGGTCCATGGCGAGCATCACCTGCTCGCCGAGGCGATAGCCGGTCTTCTCGACCGCTTCGGCGATCAACTGCAACGGCGCCTCGTTGGAGGGCAGACTGGGGGCGAAGCCGCCTTCGTCGCCCACGGTGGTGCTCAAACCGCGGTCGTGCAGCACCTTCTTCAAGCTCTGGTAGATCTCAGAACCCCAGCGGATAGCCTCGTGGAACGACTCGGCGCCCACAGGCATGACCATAAACTCCTGGAAGTCGGTGGAGTTGGCGGCGTGCTGGCCACCGTTCATAATGTTGAGCATCGGCACGGGCAACACGTGGGCATGAACACCGCCGAGGTAGCGGTAGAGCGGCAGGCCCAGGGCGCTGGCGGCGGCCTTTGCAACCGCCATGGAGACGCCGAGAATCGCGTTTGCGCCGAGCTTGCTCTTGTTAGGCGTTCCATCGAGAGCGATCAACTCGCGGTCAATGGCGATTTGCTCCGTGGCATCCATGCCGATCAGGGCCTCAGAGATGTCTTCTTTGACCGCCTTGACCGCCTTGAGCACGCCCTTGCCGCCGAAGCGGGCCTTGTCGCCATCACGGAGTTCAAGCGCCTCGTGGACACCGGTGGAGGCGCCGCTCGGCACAATCGCCCGTCCAATGTCGCCGCTTTCCAGGTGGACGTCCACCTCTACCGTTGGATTCCCGCGCGAGTCCAGAACCTCGCGGGCGACGATCTCCTCGATCAGTGTGGACATGTTCCCTCCGATCTTCAGGCATGGCTCAGAACAGCGTGACCGTCAGGGGGTACGGTTGGGTGACCACACCTCCTGACCACAGAATCGCTACTTCCGGGGTATAGGCACGGTGTGGCGTGACTGTCAGGCCGGAATTGCCGATACGGCGCGAGAGCGTACTCCGGCAGGTCGGCGCTACCGTGTTCGGTTGATTGGGGATCGTGGATGTGCAGCAAGCGCGGCGGCAGCGTCGAAGCAGGTCCGGGCTTGCGGCGGATTCACAACCCACTGGTAGCGCCGCCAGTATAGCACAGACGCGGACCATCTGTGCCTCGACGCACACGGTCACAATGAATTTGTGGGAGGGCGCAGCCCTCCCAAACCCTCCCCTCAGGGAGGGGCGTGGGGAAACCCGGTTTCCCCATATGCGCGCATCAGTCTGCGTGGCGCTGGCCGGGCCGCAGCACCAGCAGGGGCATATCGATGCCGCGCAGCACCTTATCAGCGACGCTGCTGATGGCGACACTGCGCACGGCGCTGCGTCCATGCGTGGTCAGGGCCACCAGGTCAACCTCAAGCCGGTGCGCGGTCTCGATGATCGCACGTGCGGGTTGTTCGGCGTGCGAGACGATGGTGCGCGTCCCGGCGGGCGCCTGGCGCGCGGCCACGTCCTGGAGGTACGCGGACGCAGCGGCCTCCTCGCGGGCCAGGGTTGCCTCATCGGGCCGGTAGCGCTCCGGCAGGGGCAGGCTCGTGGGTTGAGGGAGGGTGTCAACGACGCGCAGCAGGGTCAGCGCGCCGTTGTCAATGGCGGCGAGCGCAGCGGCGGGCGCCAGGGCCTCCTCGGCGAGTGGCGAGCCGTCGAGGGGCACAAGGATGTGCCGGAACCGTGCCGGAGATCCGCTACTGCTCGAGGGGCGTAGCAGGAGCAGGGGCACGTGGGTCTGCCGGGCCAACGACTCGGCCACGCTGCCCAACCAGAGCCGGTCGAAGCCGCTGCGTCCGTGGGTGGTGAGCACGATCAGGTCGGCGTTCACGTCGCGAGCGTAGCGCATTAATGTCCGCACAACCGGGCCAGAGAGACGCACGGGCATCGGTTCCAGGTCATCGCTGGCCACGGTTGCGGCGGCCCGTTCCAGGTAGACCCGTTCGTGTTCGGCGGCGAGGGAGTGGAGGTGCTCGTCAATCACCGGCAGCCCGTTGACGAAGATCGGGTCGCGAGCGTCCTCCGCGTGGACGTGCACCAGGTGCAGGGCCGCGCCGGTTGCGCGCGCAATGCGGGCCGCGGTTGGCAGTGCCTGTTCGGCGACCTTCGATCCGTCGAGCGGCGCCAGAATGGTGCGGAACATCTTCCGGCCTCCTTGCTGTGCTGGGGTGGCAGGGGGCGCGTACCTCGCGGCCCCCGGTGCGGCTTCTCCGTCCGGCGCCAGATGAACCAGGGAGCGAGGGCGAGCGGCCCTCGCTCCCGGCGCCGCGCGGCGTGACCCGGCGCGCCTGCGCGCTACCCGAGAGATCAGGTGGGAGGGCTACGCCCTCCCAAACCCTCCCCACAGGCAGAGGCGTGAGGAAACCCGGTTTCCCCATACGTTCGTTAGCGTACAGCAGGCGCCGCGCGCGAGGGCGACGGATCGCCGTGTGGGAGCGAGACCTCGCCGGGCGCAGACGCAAGGGCGATGCGTAGCACTTCGTCCATCGAGGAGACCGGGATCAGGGTCAGGTCCTTGCGAACCTTCTCCGGCAGATCGACGATATCCTTGGCATTATCCTTCGGCAGGATGAAGGTACGGATCCCCGCGCGGTGGGCGGCGAGGGTCTTTTCCTTCAGCCCGCCGATGCCCAGCACCTTGCCACGCAGCGTCACCTCGCCGGTCATTGCGACATCGCGTCGAACCGGCTTCCCCGTCATCGCGCTGATCAGCGCGGTAGTCAGGGTGATCCCCGCCGAAGGGCCATCCTTGGGCACCGCCCCTTCGGGGATATGCACGTGGATGTTGTGCTCCTCGAAGTAATTCGGGTCGATGCCCAGTTCGCTGGAGCGATAGCGCACGTAGCTCATAGCCGCCTGGGCGCTCTCCTTCATCACATCGCCGAGCTGGCCGGTAAGTTGCAGGCCGCCCTTGCCCTTCACCGGGAGCACCTCGATGCTGAGAATATCGCCGCCAGTGGAGGTCCAGGCCACACCGGTCGCCACGCCCACCTCATCGCGCTCCTCGGCCAGACCGAAGCTAAAGCGTTCGGGGCCCAGGTAGGTCGCGACATCGGCGACATCAATGGTGTAGGTCTGCACTTCGGCCTCAGCGCCCGGCTCGCGCGCCGTGGCCACCTTGCGCGCCACCTTGCGGCAGAGGCTGGCGATCTCCCGCTCCAGATTGCGCACACCGGCCTCGCGGGTATACTCGCGGATCAACTTGGTCACCGCAGCGTCGGTGAGGCTGAACTGGTCCGGCTGCAGGCCGTGGAACTCGCGCTGCTTGGGGATCAGGAAGCCGCGGGCGATCTCCAGCTTCTCGTCCTCGGTATAGCCGCCGATCTCGATGATCTCCATGCGGTCGCGCAGGGGGCCAGGGATGGGCTCGAGCTGATTGGCGGTTGCGATGAAGATCACCTTACTGAGATCGAAGGGGATCTCCAGGTAGTGATCGGAGAAGGTGCTGTTCTGCTCAGGGTCGAGCACCTCGAGCAAGGCCGACGTCGGATCGCCGCGGAAATCGGTGCCGATCTTGTCAACCTCATCGAGCACATACACCGGGCTGTTCGACTTCACCGACTTGATGCCCTGGATGATCCGGCCGGGCATGGCGCCGATGTAGGTGCGGCGGTGGCCGCGGATCTCGGCCTCATCGCGCACGCCGCCGAGGCTGGTGCGGATAAACTGCCGGCCCAGGGCGCGCGCAATACTGCGGCCCAGGCTGGTCTTGCCCACACCAGGCGGGCCGACGAAGCAGAGGATCGGGCTGCGCATCTTATTGCCGGCCAGCTTGCGCACGGCCAGGTACTCCAGGATGCGCTCCTTCACTTTCTCGAGGCCATAGTGATCCTCATCAAGCACCTTCTGGGCCTCAGAAATGCTGATCTCCGGGTGGGTCTCCTCGCCCCAGGGCAGATTGGTCAGCCAGTCGAGGTAGGTGCGGATCACCCCGGCCTCGGGGCTGTTCATGCCCTGCTGAGCGAGGCGCTTCACCTCGTGGAGCGCCTGATTCTTCACGTACTCCGGCGCGTCCATCTCGTGGATCTTGCGCCGCAGCTCGTCGATGGGATCATCGGCGTCGTCGTCTTCACCCAGTTCACGGCGAATGACGCGCATCTGCTCCCGGAGGAAGTACTCGCGCTGGCTCTGGTCGAGCACTTCCTTGGTATCTTGCTGGATCTTGGCCCGCAACTTCAGCAGCTCGAGTTGCCGCGCCAGCACCAGGTAGGCCCGGCGCAGCCGTTCCGCCGGATCCAGGGTGTTGAGCACCTCCAGGCGATCCTTGAAATCAAACGCCGGTCCCCAGGTGACAATATCGGCCAGATGGCCGGGCCGCTCGATGCGATGCACAAACTGCACCGCCTCCTGGGGCACCTCGCCCAGGTGATCAACAAACTCGTCCACCTGCTGCTTGACCGTATCCATCAACGCCTGGACCTCCATGCTATCGAGGTCCGGATCAAACACAGGAGCGCAGCGGACGCGGTAGAAAGGCGTAATCTGGACCGCCTCGAAGATGCGGGCGCGGTAGAGGCCCTCCAGGATGACGCGCGCCGTGCCATCGGGCAGCTTGGCGAACTCATCGAGGCGCGCGATAACACCAATGGGTGGCAACTGTTGTGGCTGACTGCTCTTATACCCCTCCAACTCAGACTCACGCACAAAAATCAACAACACTTCACGGTGATCTTCGTCCCAGGCGCGCTCCATAGCGCGATACGACTTGCCCTGGGGCACCTGGAGCGGAATAGTCATATGGGGCATAATGACCATTTCGCCAAGCACCACCAGCGGCAAGCGGCGTTCGAGGGACGGATCGGACTCCATACTTTCTCCGCGCCCGACCGCATCGGAAGCGGTGTCGGGATGATTAGCGAGCGGACGCTTGTCGTTCTTCATTGCGATCCTCACTTGGTGCGAACCCATCGCATATAATGTGCGGCAGAGCCGCGAAAGCGGGTAATACCAGTTCCGAGCGATACGTGACGAGCAGAATCTACGTCGTTCCAGCGCACTCTGGGATGAACCGGCAGGTAACCTGTTCAATGGGAACGTAGCGACATATCTTTTCCTGCGTGGAGCATAACAACCCTGTCGAGGGCCTGGGCGTGCTGTGTGGCGCTCAAGCCCAGTGCCCGCTCTCACCGGGTTCAAGGACACGGGTCATTCCCAGCAGCACCCGATCCAGCAACTGGATGAGCACTTCCACCTCCTGATCAACCAGATGCGAGAGCGCAGCCTGCATCTGTTCACGGCGCGCCTGTTTGATCGCGGCGATCAAGGCGCGGCCACGGTCGGTGACCACTACCATGACCTGGCGGCGGTCACTGGAATGGCGTTTGCGCTCCACCAGATGTTTCTCCGCCAGGCGATCGACCACACCGGTGAGCGAGGCCGCCGACTGCTGGGTCGCTTCGGCCAGGTCCGACATTTTACACTCAACCGCAATCTGGTAGAGGTGCAGCAAGGTGTAAAACTGCGGCAGGGTCAGGCGGAAGCGATCGTCGTCGAGCAGTTGCATAAACTGGCGCTGGGCCAACCAGCTAATCTGCATAATAGACTGTTCGATCTGTTCCAGGGGCCCTCGCTCGCCAGGGATCACCTGCTCGCGGGTTTCTGAGGTCATGCGCGCGTCTGCCGTTCCTATAGAATCGAGATTATCAACAACCTTAAGTATATCAGAGGTCAGGCACCACTGCAAGGGCAACGCAGGTCGCCCAGGGGGCGAGCAACGCCCTGCTGCGAAGGTAGAGCAAACCGGGGCGTGGCGCATGCCATGAGGCCTTGTCGGTGCGGACGGGGCAAAGGTGGGTTATACTGGCAGAAGCGAGTTCAGAACAACGCCAGCGCGCGGCGTCGTCCGTCCCTGCGCGCAAGGCAGCGGCGCGTGCGTGGCGGAGTAGTAGCGCAAAGACACGCAGATAGGCAAGGAATACGCAAGGACCTGGAAGGATATAAACCTCCCAGGCCCTCCCGTGCAAGGGGGCATTTAAGAGCGGCAACGTGGCTCATACCGCATTGGGACGCCCCCGCGCACGACCCCAATCTCCCCTCTCCAGCGGACCCGGAGAGGGGCCGGGGGTGAGGGCCAACCAGGGCATCCCAACGTCATCACGCCCGTCGGTGCCCAGACGTTAAACCCGACACATGCCTTTCCTGGCGGAAAGACAGCCTCGAGCGGGTGTGGCCCTCCTAGCTCTCGACAGGCGCCTCGGCCCCGTCGTTCGCTGTCTCCTCCTGCTGGAGGTGGAGATCGGCGAGCTGGCGCAGCGCGGTAAACAGCTCCACATCGAGAATGACACCGGTGGGATACCCCTTCTGCGTCACGATGATCGGCTGATGGTTGGCCCGCGAACGCTTAATCAACGCCGCCAATGAGGAAGCAGCTTTTGAGATTGGCACGACGCCCTGCTTCAGGTCAACGTCCAGCGTATACTTCTTCAGATCGACCACAAGACCCTCCTGAACTATTCAATCCTTGCGGCTTATCCGGCGAAAATAGGGATGAAGCGTGTATGGAGCCGACAGCCAGCGCGTCTTTTTGTCCCTTGTTTCACTTACGGGCCAAAAATCGCCGCGCGCGACTATTATTCCTGCATTCTAAGTTTGCCCGGCAAAGGTGTTGGTTTCCGGGCGCAAAGGCTGTTACAAGATTGATCCTCATTTTACACCAAAAGTTGAGTTTTGTTAAGTCATTTCCGTGAAACTCGACTCAGAAAACCCTCCTTCCCGGGCTGTTATGATCACCACCCTCGTCCTCAACCACGGTCCGCTGGCCCTGCCCGCCTTTTTACCCGACGCAACCTTCGGCGTGGTCCGCGCGGTGGATGCGCGCGACCTGCGCGAGGCGGGTGTTGCGGGTGTGGTTATGAACGTCTTTCACCTGATGCAACGCCCTGGTTCTTCGACGGTCGCGGCGCTGGGAGGGTTGCACCGTATGGCGGCCTGGGATGGTCCCATTGTCACCGACTCGGGCGGGTTCCAGGCTTATTCGCTGATCCGCCAGCAGCCGGGGTCCGGGCGCCTGAGTGATGAGGGGTTGATCTTCCGGCCCGAGGGCGCGGAGCGTTCCTTCAAACTTACCCCCGAAAAGAGTATCCAGTTGCAACTGGCCTACGGGGCGGATATCGTGATGTGCCTTGACGATTGCACCCACGTTGATGCCCCTGGCGAGGAACAGCGTGTCGCGGTCGAGCGAACGATCCGCTGGGCGCGGCGCTGCCGCGACGAGTTCGACCGCCAGGTGCGGCAGCGCCGCCTGGGCGCGGCGCGCCCGCTGTTGTTCGGGGTGGTGCAGGGCGGCGGCGATCTGGCGCTGCGCCGCCACTGCGCCGAGGCGCTACTGGAACTCGACTTCGATGGCTTTGGCTTCGGCGGCTGGCCCCTCGATGCGCAGGGGAACTTGCTCCACGAGGTCCTGCGCTTCACACGCGCGTTGATCCCCTCGCACCTGCCTATGCACGCCCTGGGTGTGGGCCATCCTGAGAGCGTGGTGGCCTGCGCCCGTATGGGGTACCAGTTGTTCGATAGCGCCCTCCCGACCCGCGACGCTCGCGCCGGACGCCTCTATGCCTTCAGCGCCGACCCTGCCACGCCGGGGTTTCGCCTTGCCGGGCGCTGGTTTGAGACGGTGTACATCGCCGATAACAAGCATATCAAGGCCACGACGCCCATCGCGCCGGGGTGTGACTGCCACACCTGCCGCCACTACCCCCTCGGTTACCTCCACCACCTGCATCGGGCCGGTGAGACAGTGTTTCTGCGTCTGGCCACCATCCATAATCTGCGCTTCATGACCCGTCTGATGGAGTTGGTGCGTGCCGAGGGCGCCGGGCCGCAAGCCTCCGCGTCGGGGGCGTAATACCGTCTCGGGCGCCGATGATGCGGCTGCGCCCTCCCATACCCTCCCGCAGGCAGGGGTGTGGAAAGCCCGGTTTCTCCACCTTCATCTACAACTGCGCCGGGAAGCGGGCTGTCGAGAACGCCTCTGCCGGCGTGTTATAATTGCAACCATCTGAATCGCATCGGTGATAGGGTTGAGGTAATGTGCAGGAAGCCGGGCACGCGCCGAACGCCAGGTGGGGAAAGCCGCTGCTTGCCCCCTGCCGGTGGTTGAAGCTGTGCCGGGCCGCGTGTGATGCCGCCGGCGTGGGCCGGAATCGGCCAGCAGTCCGGGCTTCCTCCCAGGAGAGTGCAGATGACGAACAGTTTTGGCGCTCGATCGACACTGCGGGTCGGTGACAAAGAATACGAGATCTACCGGCTTGACAGCCTGACGCACCATGGTGTCAGGCTTGACCGTCTGCCCTACAGCCTCCGCATCCTGCTCGAAAACCTCCTGCGTACCGAGAATGGCCGTACCGTCACCGCCGATGATGTGCTGGCGCTTGCCAACTGGGACCCGCGGGCCGAGCCGGATCGTGAGGTGGCCTTTACCCCGGCGCGTGTCATTTTGCAAGATTTTACTGGCGTGCCCTGCGTGGTGGACCTGGCGGCCATGCGCGACGCCATGGCGGCTATGGGCGGCGATCCGGCGCTGATTAACCCTTTGCAGCCGGTGGAACTGGTGATTGACCACTCGGTGCAGGTGGACGCCTATGGCAGCGAAGCCGCCCTGCTGATCAACCGTGAACTGGAGTTTGAGCGCAACAAGGAGCGCTACGCCTTTCTGCGCTGGGGCCAGACCGCCTTCCAGAACTTCAAGGTCGTGCCGCCGGGCAATGGGATCGTGCATCAGGTGAACCTGGAGTATCTGGCCCGGGTGGTCTTTTCGAGCGACGAGAATCCCCGCGCCACCGGGCCGGTCCAGGCTTACCCCGACACGCTGGTTGGCACCGATAGCCACACGACGATGATCAACGGCCTCGGCGTGCTCGGCTGGGGTGTCGGTGGGATCGAGGCCGAGGCGGCCATGCTTGGCCAGCCTGTCTCGATGCTTATTCCTCAGGTCGTTGGTTTCAAGCTGTCCGGTAGCCTGCCCGAAGGGGCTACTGCCACCGACCTGGTGCTGACCGTGACCCAGATGCTGCGCCAGAAAGGCGTGGTGGGCAAGTTTGTGGAGTTTTTTGGTCCCGGTCTCGCCGCCCTCTCTCTGGCCGATCGCGCCACGATCGCCAATATGGCGCCCGAGTACGGCGCGACCTGCGGTATCTTCCCGGTGGACGCCGAGACGCTGCGCTACCTGTGCTTCTCGGGTCGCCCGGCAGACAGGGTCGCCCTGGTTGAGGCCTATTTTAAGACCCAGGGCCTCTTCCACGACGAGCAGACGCCCGACGCTGAGTACTCCGATGTGCTCGAACTCGATCTGCGGAGCGTCGAGCCGAGTGTGGCCGGCCCCCGTCGTCCCCAGGACCGCGTGGCGCTGAGCAAGGTCGGCCCGACCTTTACCGCGGCCCTGCCCGGCATCCTCAGCCCGAAGGGCGAGGTTGACCCTGCGGCATTGCAGGCCAGCGTGCCCTGCACCATGGACGGCGAGACGGTCGAGTTGCGCCACGGCTCGGTTGTCATCGCGGCCATCACCAGTTGCACCAATACCTCTAATCCCTCGGTGATGATCGGCGCTGGCCTTCTCGCCAGGAAGGCTGTCGAGAAGGGGCTGCGCGTCAAGCCCTGGGTCAAAACCTCGCTTGCCCCGGGCTCCAAGGTGGTGACGGAGTACCTCGACCGTGCCGGGCTTACCGCGTACCTCAACCAGTTGCACTTCAATACCGTCGGCTATGGATGTACCACCTGCATCGGCAACTCCGGTCCATTGCCCGAGCCGGTCTCACAGGCGATTGAGCAGGGTAATCTGGTGGTGGCTTCGGTTCTGTCGGGGAACCGTAATTTCGAAGGCCGGGTGCAGTCGGAGGTCAAGGCCAACTTCTTGATGAGCCCGCCCCTGGTGGTGGCCTTCGCTCTGGCCGGGCGCATTGACATTGACCTCACCAGCGAGCCGCTCGGCATTGGCGCCGATGGTCAGCCGGTGTTCCTGAAGGATATCTGGCCGAGCCACGACGAGATCCAGCAGACGATTGACCAGGCGATCCAATCGGACATGTTCCAGCGCAGCTACGCTCAGATCTTCGTCGGCGACGAGCACTGGGAGAACCTGGACGTGCCAACGGGCGACCGCTTCGTCTGGGACCCGCAGAGCACCTATGTGCGGCGGCCGCCCTACTTCGATCAGATGCCGGAGGAGCCGCCGGCGCGAGTGCCCGAGATCGAGGGCGCGCGGGTGCTGGCGCTGCTTGGCGATAGCATTACCACCGACCATATCTCGCCTGCGGGGAGTATTAAAGCCACCTCGCCCGCCGGCAAGTACCTGATCGAACGCGGCATCGAGCCGAAGGACTTCAACAGCTACGGCTCGCGCCGTGGCAATGACGAGGTGATGGTGCGCGGCACCTTTGCCAATGTGCGCCTGCGTAACCGGCTGGCTCCCGGCACCGAGGGCGGTTTTGCCCCCTACCTGCCCACCGGCGAGATCCTTCCGCTCTACGACGCAGCGATGCGCTACAAGGCTGACGGAACACCGCTCCTGGTGATTGCGGGCAAAGAGTACGGCTCCGGCTCCAGTCGCGACTGGGCCGCCAAAGGGCCGTATCTCCAGGGCATCAAAGCGGTGATCGCCGAAAGCTTCGAGCGTATCCACCGCTCCAACCTGGTCGGGATGGGCATTCTGCCGTTACAGTTCAGGCCGGGTGAGAGCGCCGACAGCCTTGGTCTGACTGGCCGCGAGGTCTACGATATCCTCGGGCTTCAGGAGGCAGTGGCCTCGGGCTTTGCCGGCGGGCGCACCCTGACGGTACGCGCCACTGCCGACAACGATACCGTGAAGACCTTCGAGGTGATCGCCCGCATCGACACACCCCAGGAGTTGCAGTACTACATCCACGGCGGCATTTTGCAGTATGTACTGCGACAACTGCTCGCCGAGAGCAAGCAGCCGGTGTAGGTACGTGTTCACACTTCTCCTGGGAGCGCGGGCATCTTGCCCGCATCCAGGCCCTTGCGGGCGGGACGCCCGCGCTCCCGGGGTGACGTCTTATACCATTTTGGATTTTAGATTTTGGATTGTGGATTGCCACGCTGGGCAGCACAACGCCTGAAATCGCTTCAGGTAATGCGGCATCATCAACGGTAATTGGTATTACCCCGCATGTGAACACGCACCCGGTGGAGGTGTCGAGGAGAATACACGCCTGACATCTCCCGCCTGTGGCCTGCGGTGTGGAGGTGTGGAGTGTAGAAAGCTTCTCCAAGCGATGTACAGCTCCACAGCTCCACAGCTCCACAGCTCCCACGCCACCTACGCAATCGTCCTCACCATCCTCCGGCGGGTTGCCACGGCCACGGCGAAGATGCCGTAGATCATATGGAAGAGATAGGTGAAGGGGAAGAGGGTAAACAGGGCCAGACCAAGCGCCGCGTGCACAAACACGATCCCCGGAATGAGTTCCAGCCGCGCGAACAGCTCCGTCCAGATGATGCAGAAGATCACCAGCCGGACGAGCATGCGGTCCCAGGGCCGGCGTCCGGCCACACGGACGCCGCGCGAAGCCTCGTCCATATCCGAGACGATGGCCGAGCTGCGCTTGCGCAACAGGGTGATCAGCAGGGCCATGTTGCCGACCACGGCAAAGCTCACCGCCACCCAGGTTACCCCGACGAAGACCGGCGCCAGGCTGCCGAAGAGGTAGTGGGCCTGTAGCGCCTCGCCGTTGCCGAAGATAATCGCCAGCAGATTGGAGGGGCTGGTGTTGAAGCTATGTTCGAGGTGCCGGGCCACGTCGGGTACGGGCTGCCCCTGCAACAGACGCATGCCCAGGATCAGCGCCGACAGTGTATAACCGGTGACCTCGGTGATAATGGCGATGTGGTAGGCGATCAGGCCGTAGCCCCAGAGCGAGTTGGATTTGCGGTGGAAGTGGGCGAACGGGCCGAGGATCACCGCCTTGAGTGCCGCGCCCAGTGGCATAGGCGGCGGGGCGCCCACAAAGTTCGGGGTTACGCCGCGGAAGTGCTGACGCAGGAACAGGGCCTTGATCAGCCGACCCAGGCGCAATCCCACCCCGATGACGAAGATCGTCAAGACGATGGGCGCAACGATGTCGAGCATAGTGATGAGCATCGCAGGTCCTCCTTCCTGGAGCTTTCGTTGTCTTCTGATGCGCTAACCTGAGCGCGGGTGCAAGCGGGTCTCGCATCACCCCTGCCCATCGGAGACAGCCGCCTCCAGCGCCGGGTGAAGCGTGGGGAAACCGGATCGCCCCACCTGCGGTGAGCCTGCCGAACCGCGCCCCTTCCCCGTGGGGCGGCGGAAGGGCCTGGCCTTCCCCGGAAACGTCCTTGCCTGTCCCCCGGTGGGGCGAAGTATGGCTCATCCCACCGGGCAGAGCTGCGGTGCGACCAGGTCCACCGCAGGCAGGGCGTCCCAGGCGCTCACCCCTCCCCCGGGGGCGTTCAGGAGCGGACAGAACGTATGAGCGCCGACGGGCGTTATGGCGTTGGGATGCGCTGCTTGGTCCTCACCCCCTCCCCCTCTCCAGCTTCGCTGGAGAGGGGAGACCAGCGCCGCGCGCGGGGGCGTTCCAATGCGGTATAAGCCATGTTAGCCCGGATGTTCTGTCCGCCCTTAAACCCGGGGGCGCGGGCAGCCTGCCTTCCAACGCGGGCGCGGGCGGGAGCCCGCGCTCCCGGGTTTGCGTGGTGATCCTGACGCTGAGCACGCACCGGGCAGCCGGGTTGTCCCGCGCCTCTCAACAGTTCGGGCACTCGGCCAGCTCACGCAGGCCACGCAGTTGATCCAGCACATCCGGGTGCGTGGCGGCAAAGCGCTTGACGATCGGGTCCTGCTCCAACCAGGTCACCAGATCGCCGAAGTCGGGCCGGTGCGCCAGCATCGCCAGGCGGCCCCCCATGCTGTGCGCGTCGAAGAAGTCCGGATCCCGGCCGATCAACTCGGCGGGCATGTACATCCGGTCGAGTTCACCGCGGCGGGCCAGGGCTTTCTCCATCGCGTCGTAGACCACCTCGAACAGCACCTGCACCATCCGCTCTCCCGGCTGCGCCAGCCCGTAGACGTTGCAGGTGTCCTCCAGCGACAACGAGCAGACCACGCAGGGAGTGGTCACGCACTGCGCGCCCGTGAGCTGGATCTGGTTGGCCTTCAGCACCGAGATCTTGCGCCGCAACTCGGTGTTTTCAGGCAGACGCATGCCACCCGCTCCGCCATTGCAGCAGTAGTTGTATTCGCGGTTGGGCGTCATCTCCACAAAATCGGTGGTGACGTAGCCCAGGATCTCGCGGAACACCTCGCCCAGGCCCGAGAGGCGCGTGGCGTAGCAGGGGTCGTGCAGGGTGATCCGGGTGTTCAGCGGTTCGACCGGCAGGCGGCCATCCTTGATCAGCTCCAGCATCAGCGCGTCTACGCTGACCACGGGGTACTTGAGCGGCCGCCCCAGGGCCTCGGAGGCCTCGGCGTACAGGGTGCGGGCATCGCAACCGCACTCCACCAGCAGGATCTGCTTCACCCCCAGCCGATCCGCTTCTTCCTCCCATTCTTCCAGCATCACCCGTGAGAGCTGGTGGTGCACGGCGATGTGGTCGATCTCCGTGCCGGTGTCAACCACCCGCGGCGAGACGGTGTAGCTCACCCCTGCGGCGTTGAGGATCTTGACCAGCTTGATCCCAAAGTCGGGGATCTTGGTGTTGCCGGCAGCCGGGCACACGAAGAGCATATCGGCGCCGTGAACATCCACAGGCACCTCAATGCCCTCGTTCTGGAGGAACAGACCGATGCGCCCGATGACCTGCGGGATGGTCAGGCCAAAGCTGTGCCTCAGATTGGCGGTGTTGTCAACAATGGACTTGATGGTTGGATTGGCGAGGCTGAGACCAGAGTCGCTATAGGCCGCCCGCGCCAGGCGCACAACGCGCCGGGTGCTCAAGCCGAGCGGGCAGGTCAGGGTACACCGGCCGCACGCGGTACACTGCCAGAACGCCTGCATGCGCTCGCGCACATCGGCGAGGGTCGGCGCCTTGCGCAGCCCCAGCGCAGTGGCGACACGGCCCTCCAGGGTCATGTACGAGTGGTACACATCGCGGATGAGTTCGGTCTTGTAGGTCGGGTGGAGCTTCTCATCGCCCGTAGCGAGGTACCAGGCGCAGGCATGACCGCACAGCTTGCAATCCATGCAGGCTTCGAGCGTGATCACGTCTTCCGGGGTCATGTTGCGCTCAAGGGACTCGACGAATGCCTTCAGCTCACCTTCCATACCTCTGCTCCTTCGTTGTATCACCTTACCACTGCCGCAGGTCACACCACACTGATCGAGCGGATTCGCACGCGGAACTATGCAAGTTCGCGAATGCGCCCTCGTCAACGTAATTCCGAAGCTGTCAATCCTACGGAGTTATATCAAATCCGCTGCGTGTGTGTGCTGGAGAGGCATTTTGGAAAGGGCTGCAAGTCCCTTCACCAGCAATAATTACACACTCGCGCACGGGATTCGATATCATACCCCTTCAGGATGATTCCTCTTCGAAGTTATTTGTTTCACGATGAATGGTTGGTGTCCGCACCGTCGTTGAGCCGAAATATAGCAGGGGAAAATTCTTTTTCAAGACCAGCATTAACCGTGTTTAGTTATGAGTTGACAACTTTATGCGCGACTTACTGATAGTGGCGAGGTATAAAAGAAGCGATTATCCCAACTCTACAGTATAGGTGCAGGTTATATTGCCACACGAACGTGGTAATGCGATTGGAGCGGGGCATCCTATGCTTCGACGCCATCGGAGGATGGGTTGCTGGGATAGGTTGTTTTTTGGGTTGTCGATCCGCGGGAAGGCGGCGCGGATAGCTGCGTGTGCGCCGAGCGTCGGGGGTAGTAGCCCAGAGACTTGAGTTTGGCGGCGATGGTCTGTACGGTAGGTAGTTCATCATCACGATAGCCAAAGTCGCTCACCAGGCGCCGGCGCACTTCCGCCGCGCTCAGGCAGGCTATGCGCTGGTCGTTGCTGCACTGCGGGTCGGGGTCGCGGCGCCGCTGCTGCTCAATCAGCGCGCAGATATCGGCCAGAAGCCGCGGCAGCCGCTCTTCAGCGCGATGCCGCCCGAGGGGTCCTGGCGGATTCAGCTCCTCCGCCCCTGCCTCCAGTTCGCGCAGGCCCTTGCGGATGGTTACCCGGCTCCAGCCCAGTTCGCGCTCGGCCAGACGCTGCCCACCCGGTCCAAGCTCCCTGACGGTGAGCGCCATGAAACGCCGGCGATCGCGCCCTTTGAGCTTGCGCGCCGTTTCGATCAGCAGCTCCTTGAGTGACTCGGTCAACTCCATCGCTGCCGCACTGCCTTCGCGAGTGGCCAGTGACCGCAATAACCAGGGCGAATAACCCCGTGCCAACCTGCAGGTGCAGGCTGGAAGCCCGTAGATGTGTGCTACCCGCGCCCCCCGACTATGGGTTGGGCGAGGAACGCTAACAAGCTCGAGGGAATACCTTTTGCACAGGCCTGTTCGCCCCTGATCCAGCTCTTCCCCGCCAGGGATTGAAGATGTGACTTGTACCGCATTGGAACGCCCCCGCGCGCGGCGCTGGCCTCCCCGCTTCGACAGGCTCAGCGCAGGCTCTCCAGCTTCGCTGGAGAGGGGGAGGGGGCGGGAGCCAACCAGCGCATCCCAACGCCATACCCCCCGTCGGCGCTCATACGCTCTGTCTGCCCCTGAACTGCCAGGGGAGAGAGTCCGGCTTCTCCACCCGGCGGCGGAAGACCGGGAGGGGGCTGAAGCGCCGGGTCCACATGGTTGAAAAGGGTTGGTCTAAAGGCGCACAGGAACCAGACCTCCCCGACCCTGAGGCAGGGTCTCAAAGAGGCGCAGTTCTCCAGGCCCCTCCCGGCCATCGCCTGCCGGCGAAGGGGGGGGTGCTGCGAGGGCCTGGCCCTCTGGCGCAAGCGCAGCGCGATCAGATAGCGCAAATCTATTGCTTATCGAAAGTATGCCAGAATCGATCTGAGATCACAACGCTCAGAATGGGTTGTGTTGCGCGTACCCGATCGGGTGGGAAAAACTACCCATCCCCCCATACCATGGGGGGGTATACGGAGCGAACCTCGACGCATTCAGATTGCAGATTTGGGATTGCAGACGGTCGCACCAGGCGTCTATGCACGCTTTGCCGCAACGCTGGGCGCGGCGTGCTCACGTGACATCGGTACCCCGCCCTCGTCGGCGTTCACGGGCGGGCCACCCTCGCTCCTACGAGAGTTCGGTAATAGCGGGGACGCGCCTGCGCTCGCCTTCGCCATCACCGATCTCACGCCCCTGTTGTCTGCTTATCAGACAGCCGTGGCACGCTTGTGATCGCCATCCACGCCCTGGCGTGCTATGCTGAAAGTGGCCGCAGGAGCGATTACAGATTGCCGCAACCGACGCCCTTGTGGCTGCGCCGCACAACGGCATGATGCAACGAGGTTGTTCTGGATGGCACAGCCCGCCCCCACCCTCCCCGGATGTTCAGGGGCGGACAGAACATCCGCGCCAACGTGGCTTGTACTGCATTGGAACGCCCCCGCGCACGGCTCTGCTCGCCCCCCAATGCCATAACGCCCGTCGGCGTCCAGATGTTCTGTCCGCCACCAAACCCCGGACGTGGGGGACCGGGTTGCTCCACCCTCCAGCGCTATTGCTAAACCTCAGGAGGTGCGCGATGAAACGGCCCATTCTTGCTGGCGTGTTCGCGGTATTCGCCGCGGTCCTGCTTGCCCTGCAGCCCGCGCTGGCCGCGCCCGCTATCGGCAACGATAGCTTCCTGCGCGTCTGGACCCGCCAGGATTATCCTGTTTCCCAGGGCTTGACCGACCGCTCGTGGACGTGGGGTCCTGCGCCCATCAGCGGAATCATGCGCGAAACTTATATCGAAGGCATTGACGGTTTGCGAACCGTGCAGTACTTCGATAAGAGCCGCATGGAGATCAACGATCCGACCGCCAATCCCAACAATCTGTGGTACGTCACCAATGGTCTGTTGCCGATCGAGATGATGACCGGACGCCTGCAACTCGGTAATAACCGCTTCGAGCAGCGCGGCCCGGCGCGCATCAGCGCTATCGGCGACCCGGGCCAGTACCCGACCTACGCTGATCTGCTGCCGGTCTACCAGAGCCCCGGCGCCGTTAACCCGAATGATCTGGGCCGGCCGGCTACCGGCTTCCTCAACCCCGATGGTTCGATCACCGGCTTCAACGATTTCGTCAACGACCCCAACACCATCCTGGTGCTGGGCGACAACAACCACGGTGTGGCGAAGGTCTTCATTGACTTTATGAATCAGCGGGGGCTGGTCACTGAGGGTGGACGGAACGTGATCGGGCGGGTCTACGATCCCCTCTTCGTCTTCGGACTGCCGGTCACCGGGGCCTACTGGGTCAAGTCCAAGGTGGGCGGCAAAGAGGTGCCGATCCTCTTCCAGGTCTTCGAGCGCCGCGTGCTGACCTACAATCCGGCCAACCCGCCCGCCTTCCGCGTCGAGATGGGCAACGTCGGTCAGCATTACTACCAGTGGCGTTATGGCCGGTGAGGTGAGCGTGGGGTAATACCAACTCTGCTTGATGGCATCGCATTGGACCAACTCCACAGCCCCACAACCCTACAGCTCCGCAAAGCCTTCTGTGGAGGTGTGGAGCTGTGGAGTTGATCCGGAGAATGCGGTGGCTTCAGTTCCATCTGGTATAACCCGGTCGCCCCGCGCCTCTGCCGGGGGGAGGGCTGAGGAAGCCGCAGCCCTCCCGACAATGTCTCTTTCATCCGGGTAGTGGGTGGCGCATCCGTAGGGGCCTCTGGCGAGAAGGGGTATGGAGAAACCAGGTTTCTCCATACCCCTTCTCGCCTGGTTTTAAGGGCGGACGGAACATCCGCGCCAACGTGGCGTATACCGCATTGGAACGCCCCCGCGCGCTGCTCTGGTCTCCCCGCTTCGACAGGCTCAGCGCAGGCTCTCCAGCGAAGTTGGAGAGGGGGAGGGGGCGAGGACCAACCAGCGCATCAGAACGCCATCCGCCAGAACCCTACCCCTCCAGCAACAGCGCCTCAGGATCTTCGATCAACTCCTTGACCCGCACCAGAAAGCGCACGGCGGTGCTGCCGTCGATCAGCCGGTGGTCGTAGCTCAGGGCCAGGTACATCATCGGGCGAATGACGATCTGCCCGTTGATCGCCACGGGCCGCTCTTCGATCTTGTGCATGCCGAGGATGCCGACCTGGGGCGTATTGAGGATGGGTGTGGAGAGGAGTGAGCCGTAGACGCCGCCGTTGGTGATGGTAAAGGTGCCGCCCTGCAAGTCGGTCAGGCTCAGGGCGCCCTCGCGGGCGCGGCGAGCCAGGTCGGCGATTTCTTGCTCCAGTTGGGCGAAGCTCTTCCGGTCGGCGTCGCGCACCACCGGCACCACCAGCCCCTCTTCGACACCCACGGCCACGCCGATGTCGTAGTAGTACTTCACCACCACTTCGTCGCCCTGCATCTCGGCGTTGACCATCGGAAAGGCTTTCAACGCCCCGACGACGGCGCGGGTGAAGAAGGACATCAGGCCCAGGCTCACCCCGTAGCGCTCCTTGAAGGCGTCCTTGCGCCGCTTGCGGAGTTCCATGACCGCGCTCATATCCACTTCGTTGAAGGTCGTGAGCATGGCCGCGGTCTGCTGGGCTTCGACAAGGCGCCGGGCGATGGTCAGGCGGCGTCGGCTGAGGCGCTGGCGCTCTTCGTAGCGCCCGGAGGCGGGGAGTGGGGCCACGGGGCGGGCTGCGCCCGCGGGCGCAGGCGGCGGGGCCACCGCAGCGGCAGGCGTGGCCACCGCGGCGGCAGGCGCGGCCGCCGGCGGGGGTGTTGCCGCCACCGGCGCCTGAACGCTGCGCAGCACGTCCTCCTTGGTGATCCGCCCGCCGGGACCCGTGCCGGCCACGCCCCGCAGATCCACAGCGTACTCCGCGGCCACCCGCTGCGCCGTCGGCGTTGCCAGCACCGCTGCACCGTTGCCCACGGACGCCTCGGCGCCGCGCATCTCTGGCTCAGACGAGACCGCAAGCGGCGGGGCGGCAGTAACGGCCCCTACTTGTGGCGCCGCGCCGGCCTCGATAGTGCCCAGCACGTCGCCGATCCCCACGGTCGCGCCCTCTTCCTTCAGAATTGCCGTTACCACCCCGGCGTGATCCGCCGCCACTTCCAGGTTCACCTTATCGGTCTCAAGCTCAACCACCGGTTCACCCGCGGCGACCGTCTCACCGGCCCGTTTCAACCAGCGGGCCACCGTCGCCTCGACGATCGACTCGCCCAGCGAGGGGACCTTAATCTCGTAGGCCATGGCCTGTTTTTCTCCGACGCTATGAGCCAGAGGGCTACGCCCTCCCAAACCCTCCGATGTGGCGGGTGCGACAACCCGGGCGCCCTGCGCCCCCCTTCGCGGGCGGCCGGCAAGGGCCGCGCCCTCCCGGAACGCGCTCTCGGGCAGGGGTGGGCAAACCCGCTTTCCCGCCTGCAAATCAGACACCCCTGCGGCTACGCTGCGCCCCTCCGGCGTGAACGGACATGCTCTCAAGAGGGCGCAGCCCTCCCGCACCTTCCCTCAGGCATGGGCGCGGCCCGGCAAGCTCAGGGCAGATGAGCTTGCCGGTTTTCCCACGGTTCACCTCAGCATCCCACCGGTCGTCGCCGCCACTGCCGCCCCGCGCAGCGCTTCGCGCAGGATGCGCTGCTGCTCGACAATGTGCGCGCTGTGAATACCCTCGGCCGTTGATGCCGACTCTGGACGGCCAACGTAGCTAAGGGGCAGCGACGGTGGCAGCAGCGCCCGCAATTTGGGCGCGATGTAGCTCCACGCGCCCATATTCTGCGGCTCCTCCTGTAACCAGACCACCTCCTGCACCTGCGGGTAGCGCGCCAATGCCGCCTCGAGTTGCTCCTGAGGAAACGGGTAGAGCATCTCGACCCGCAACACATCCACACTGCCGCGGGCCTGCTCGAACTCGACGGAGGAGAGCAAATCAATCGCCACCTTGCCACTGCACAGGATGAGGCGTGTCACGTCGGCGGGGTTGGGGGCCTCGGCGCCCAACCCCAGCACCGGCTGGAACTGCGTCTGGGTCAACTCACTCAACGAAGAGGCCGCGCGCGGGTGGCGCAGCAGGCTCTTGGGCGTCATCACCACCAGGGGCCGCGGATGCACCGGCAGGGCGGCGGCCTGGTAGCGCAACAGGTGGAAGTACTGCGCGGCGGTCGTCGGGTTCGCCACGCGAATATTGTCGGTAGCGCAGAGTTGCAGAAAGCGCTCCAGGCGCGCCGAGGAATGCTCGGGCCCCTGGCCCTCGTAGCCGTGCGGCAGCAGCAACACCAGCGCCGGGTCCACCGACCACTTGGCGCGCCCCGAAACGATGAACTGGTCAATAATCACCTGCGCGCCGTTGGCAAAATCGCCGAACTGGGCTTCCCAGATCACCAGGGTACCCGGCGCGTGGGTGCTGTAACCATACTCGAAACCCAGCACCGCCGCTTCGGAGAGCGGGCTGTTGTACACCGCGAACGAGGCCCGGGCCTGGGGAATATGGTGCAGGGGAATGAAGCGTTCCCCGGTGACCACATCGTGCAGCACCAGGTGGCGCTGGCTGAAGGTGCCCCGCTCGGTGTCCTGCCCGGACATCCGGATGGGCGTGCCGTCGGCCAGAATGGCGGCGAAGGCCAGGATCTCGGCGTGGGCCCAGTCAATCCCGCCTTCATCGTGGATACTCTGGCGACGGCGCTGGAGCATGCGCTCCAGCTTGGGATGCACTGTAAAGTCCTCAGGTCGTTCGAGTAGCGCCTCGTTCAGTTCCAGCAACTTCTGGCGCGAGATCGGCTTGGCGAAGACCTTGTTGCGCATCTGGTTCACCACGGGTGGGGCGGGAGGTTGGGGAGGCGCTTCCGCAGCCAGGCGCTGCCGCTCGCGCACCGTATCGAAGGCGTGCTGCAACCTGGTCATCACCGCCTCGACCCGCGCCTCGGCCTCTTCGTGGGTGATCAGGCCCCGGCGCTCCAGTTCCTGGGCCCATAGCGCTCGCACCGTCGGATGGTTGCGGATCTTCTCGTACATCCGCGGTTGGGTGAACTCAGGCTCATCGCCCTCGTTGTGCCCCCAGCGCCGGTACCCTACCAGGTCAATTACAAAGTCCTTCTCGAACTTCTCACGGTAAGCCCAGGCCATGCGCGCTACGGCAATACAGGCCTCGACGTGGTCCGCGTTCACGTGAACCACCGGCATTTCGAAGCCGCGCGCCAGGTCGCTGGCGTAGAGCGTGGAGCGCGAATCGCGACTATCAGTGGTAAAGCCGATCTGATTGTTCAGAATAATATGGATCGCTCCGCCCACGCGATAGCCGGCCAGGCCCGACAGGTTCAGCGTCTCGGCGACAATGCCCTGCCCGGGGAAGGCCGCATCGCCGTGAATAATGATCGCCAGGGCCTCTTTCTCATCTTCGTAGGGAAATCCGGGGCGCGTGCGCTTCTCCTGCGCAGCCCGCGTGCGCCCCAGGATGACCGGGTTGACAAACTCCAGGTGGCTGGGGTTGGGCGCCAGGGTGATCGGCATCTCGGAAACGCCACTCTCGCGGTAGGCCTTGCGCGCCCCCAGGTGGTACTTCACGTCGCCCGTCCATCCCAGGTAGGTGTCCTTGGAGTAATCGGGGGTCTGGAACTCGCTGAGAATGGAGAGGTACGGTTTGCCAAGGATATGGGCCAGCACATTGAGTCGCCCGCGATGGGCCATGCCGATCACCACTTCTCGCGTACCGGCTACCGCTGCGTTGCGGATGATCGCGTCAATCATCGGCACCAGCATATCGCAGCCTTCGATCGAAAAGCGCTTTTGACCGGGGAAAGTCTTGTGCAGGAAGCGCTCGAAGGTCTCCACTTCGGTCAGACGGTCGAGCAATTCGCGCTGCCGGTCGGCGTCCATGCCCCCGAAGAAGCGTCGGCTCTCGGCGCAATCGCGGATCCAGTTGCGCTCTTCGTAGTTCTGGATCTGGTCGGTCTCATAGCCGATCGGGCCCGAGTAAATCTGCCGCAGCTTTTCGACTCCTTCGGCAGCATTCGCCGACTGGGCGACGAGGGGCCCGCGCACGATGTGCGCCGGCAGGGCCGCCAGGTCCGCAACAGTTACGCCGTGGGTGGCCAGTTCCAGCCCTGGATCGCCGGGCGGGGCGCTGCCCAGGGGGTCAATTCGCGCTGCCAGGTGCCCTAACTCGCGAATGTAGCGGATCAGCCGCGCCGCGCCGACGATCCGCGTCACGTCGAGTTGCGTCTGCCCCGAGGCCGCCAGTTCCGCATCCGGCGGGCCATACTGGCTGAAAAAGGCCCGCGTCGCCTCGTCCAGCGTGGCCGGGTTGGCCGTGTACCGCTCGTACAGCTCCACCAGGTAACCGGCGTTGGGCCCGTGGAATTGCCGCATGTTCATAGGGTGTCTTCTCGCCTTGACGCTGCTGTGTCTGGGCGACGACGCCCGGCGCCTTTGCCGCGCGTCGCTGCCTGTCCCCCATTGTACCACGCCCGCAACCATTCACTTTGTGGTGTCGGTCACAAATAATTGTTGGGCCTTACGCGGCTGCCCTGCATGCTGTTCGTGGGCAGGCGCCGACATCCCACCTCCTCCGCCAGGAGAGTGTGGGGAACTCCTGCCGGTCCCTGCATCCGCTGTCCACAATCGGAACTGGTAGTACAATCATGTCAGGTTCGTCGGAGATGCGCCATTCGTAGGGTTTCATCCCTTAGTGGAACGCCCCGCGCGCGGCTCTGGTCTCCCCGGCGAGCGTTGTAACATTACAGTCGCTCCACATCTCCACAGCCCTACCCCTCCACACAACCAGCCTGGAGAGCTCTGGAGCTGTGGAGATGAGGGTTAGATTGTCGAGCAGGTCTGAACCATGCCTGAGTCAGGTTGCTCCATGCCTCACGACGAAACCAGCGCCGGGGAGCGGCGTGACCCCGCTCCCCGGCCATTCGTCCTCTCCCTCGCTGGCGTATCCGTTACTCTGCTCGCTGAGCGGGCGCTGTTCTGGCCGCGCGAGCGCACCCTGATCATCGCCGATACCCACCTGGGCAAAGCGGCCAGCTTTCGCGCCGCGGCCATCGCCGCCCCCGAGAACAGCATTGCCGACCTGGGCCGGCTCGCCGGCGCCCTGGTGCGCACCGGGGCTAGCCGCCTGGCCATTCTTGGCGACTTTCTCCACGCTCGCGCCGGCCGCACGCCGACCGTACTCGCGGCCATCGCTGCCTGGCGTGCGGCCCATCCTGACCTGGAGGTGCTGCTCGTCCGGGGCAACCACGACGTGCGTGCCGGCGACCCGCCGCCGGAATGGGGCATCACCTGTCTCACTGCGCCCGTCGCCCTTGGCCCCTTCGCCCTCTGCCATGACCCCGACACCGCCGCCCCGGGCTATGTCCTGGCCGGCCACCTGCACCCCGCCATCGTCCTGACCGGCCCGGGACGGCAGCGCGAACGGTTGCCCTGCTTCCTCGTCGGCCCGCGCCGCGCCATCCTGCCCGCCTTCGGCAGTTTCACCGGCCACACCACTGTGTACCCCGGCCCCGACGACCGCGCCTATCTGATCGCCGGTGAGGTCATCGAAATGCAACGGCCCGGCGGGCATTGATGGTCTCAGGTAGGGAGGGGAATGAGGAAACCCGGTTTGCCCATTCCCCAACCGCGGTTGGGAGCGGCTGGCGCCCCATAGGCAGGGGGATGGGGAAACCCGGTTTCCCCGTATGTTCACCTCGGACGGTCATGCGCATGGCGCACAACGCCGCGATGAACATGGGGTATCTTTGGGAGGGCCGCTCCCTCCCTGGCCCTCCCCCGCTGGGGGAGGGAACCGGGCTCTTCCCGCAGGGAGGGGAGTGGGGAAACCTGGTTTCCCCATTCCCCAACCGCTGTTGGGAGCGGCTGGCATCCCGGTGAACAGGAGCGGAGGGAACCCCGGGTTCCCTATGTTCACGCTAGAGTGGTAAACAGGAGATTGAGCGCGTATGCGATTGCCCCGAATGTGATCAGGGTAATCACCGCCGCCAGCACCAGGGCCGTGGTTTCCGAAACTTCACCGAAGAGACCCTGAGCCTGCGTGCGTTCTTCGAGACCCACCATCTGCGGCGCGCGCTGATTCATCGCCTCCATACTTGTACCTCTCCTGTGTGCTCAGCACTCCTCAATCTCTTCTCTTAGACTAACCATCCAGAGCTGCGCTGTGGAGGGGCGCCTTACCCTCTTCTGGCGAGCGATTTCCCCCTTTGCAGGGAGAATCTCCTCGATTACAAAACGCTTACCTCCTGGTTACACCAGCGTAACGTGGCATGTCGTACACTACGTGTTGGCTGCAACCGCCGAGCTGTGCGCGGCCCCCGGCTCCCAAAACCCGTCGCGTTGTCGTTGTGAAATTGGCAGTCTGCAATGGTATGCGCCTACGCCGCGCCCTGCCAGGATGAGAACAGGTGGTTTCCCGGTAGGGCGAAGCCCTCCCAAGCCCTCCCACCGGGAGGGCTTGCCGCCTCCACAGGCAGGGGATGAGGAAACCCGGGTTCCCATATCTTCACATCAGGAGAGTTTATGTTCGACGTGCTGACCACACTCCTCTGCACCGCCCTGCCAGCCATCCTGCTCCTGGGCCTCATCATCTGGCTGGTACGCCGACCGGCGCGACCGCGCACGGTCAACCCCTACGTCACGCCGCCGGCCCGACCTTCCACGCCGGACCGATTCGTTGAGTTCGACGCGCTGGTGCAGCGCTGGGTGGCCGAAGAGCGTCTTTCGCCCGCGGTGGGGGCGGCGATTCGCGGCTTGATCGCCGCCGACTACGCTGCTGCCGGCTTCGGCACATTCCCTTCTGCGGCAGCGCCAGCGCCGGCGCCCGCCGTGGCTGCGGCAGCGCCAGCGCCGGCGCCCGCCGTGGCTGCGGCA
>FWPV01004039.1_pt1 | contig 31947 bp, 29 predicted proteins | sample 2228371 | NCBI WGS metagenome assembly FWPV01 (sample SAMEA103939776, study PRJEB20133) | metagenome
CACGTAAGTATGGGAAAATGTAAAAACATTATTACTTTTTTAACGCTTTAGGCTTTACGATTTACGGGCTACTCTTTACACTTCATGTTTTTGAATGATTCCATTATTTGGGTTGACTCGATGGTTTTATTTAAGATTAGATATAACTATGGCTTTATTTTTGAAGCAAAGTGTATCCGGGTAAGCAAGAAACGAAAAAGGCTTGCAATTATGATAAAGGGACACAGGAATAATAAAGATGTTATTGTTAGAATTTAAGGGAATTGTAAATTACGAAGATTTGAACTTAATGTCTGGCTTGAAGAGTATATCTCATGGATAACAAGTTTCTCTGGGGTGTTGCAACATCAGCCTTTCAGCTCGAAGGCTCTCCTTATGCTGACTGGTCATTGTGGGATTCTGTTCTTAGCACAAAACACTGCGTTACAAATCACTATAATCTTTACAAGGAAGATTTAAATCTTCTGAATGACCTCGGTGTCAATGCCTATCGTTTCTCAATAGAATGGAGCAGGATACAGCCAAGAGAATGTGTATGGGATGAAGATGTATTAGCACATTATCAGGAAATTATTGAAATCCTTATTAAGAACAACATTGAACCCATGGTAACAATACATCACTTCACGCATCCCTTATGGTTTATCAAGAAATACCCATGGCATACAGAAGCTTCCATAGATAAGTTTTTATCTTATACAGAAAAGGTGGTATCAAAGATAAAAGGAGTGCGATACTGGATAACTTTCAACGAGCCATATGTTCTTCTGCTCGGCGGTTATCTTGAGGGATGCATGCCTCCGGGGATTAAGGATGTGTCTTCTGCCATTAAGGCACTCGAAAATATACTTATATGTCATGGAAAAGCATATGACATTATCCATTCCAGAATATATGATGCAAAGGTCAGTGTGGCTCATAATATGGCTGCGCTTGCGCCATGGAACAGATGGAGCCCCATGGACAGACTCCTTTCGAGGATTGCCAGATATTTCTATAATCATTCATTGCTTGATGCATTTCTAACAGGACGGCTATATCTAAAATTTCCTTTCAGCAAGACCATAGTACTTGAAATCCCGGTAAAAAACAAAATAGATTTTTTCGGAGTCAATTATTACACAAGGATTCATATAAGGTTCAATCCATTCAAATGGGAGTTGAGTTAAGGCACAGGGATATAGATGGATATGGTCTTACTAATATGGGCTGGGAAATACATCCCCATGGACTTGAAAAAGTGTTAAAGTACGCATCAAAATTGAACGTTCCGCTGATTATCACTGAAAACGGGATAGCAACTAAAAGTGACAGGAAAAAGATCAGGTTCATGAAAGCGCATATCGATACTGTTGAAAGATGTATAAAAAAGGGACTCGATGTAAGAGGATATTTTTACTGGTCGCTTATAGATAATTATGAGTGGCTACAGGGACTTGATGCTCGCTTCGGATTGTACAGAGTGGATTTCGAAACTCTTGAACGAAAACCAACAAAAGCTGCTCTCTATTATTCTTATCTTCTTAAAAGCAGAGATTTTTAACCAAAATTTAACCTTTCCTTCATAATTCTGTAATTAAAAAAACTTATTATTATATTAATGTTACTATGTGACTTTCATATTCATACCAGATACTCTGATGGATCAATAGATTTAAAAAGAACAGTTGACATTTTTGGACAGGCTGGCTTTGATGTTATAGCTATAACAGATCACGTAGTAAATGGAGACACATTATTGGGCAAGCTCGCCCACCGTTTCAAATATTCTGTTACAGAAGACAATTTTGACGACTACATGTCCCATATAAAACAGGAAGCAAAAAGGGCATGGGACAAGTATGAAATGCTTGTAATCCCTGGTGTGGAGATAACTAAAAATCACATCTCTTCTGATAATTCGGCTCATATTCTCATCCTGAATATAAAGGAATTTATTCCTGCTTGCTGGGATTATGAAAAGATATTCCTTGAGGCAAAAAATCAAAACGCCCTTATTATAGCCTGTCACCCACACCACAGTTCAGAAATTACAACAAGGGATACCCTTTTCCTCTGGAACAACAGAGATAAGTATGCCAGATACATAGATGCATGGGAGATTGCAAACAGGGATGATGTTTTCAATGTAATAAGCCTGAAGAAATATCCCTATGTCGCAAACAGTGATTTTCACAGAGCGCGGCATCTCTATTCATGGAAGACCCTGCTCAACTGTGAGAAGAACATAGAATCGGTGAAAAACTGTATAAGACATAACAAAGGCGTAGCAATAACTTTATTCAGGAATTAGAAAGGAGAATATATGACAATATTTTTAATCTTTGCAAGTCTGACAGCAATAGGGCTTATTGCCTATGGATTTCAGATATGGTCGATCCGATCAAAACTGAAAGAAACCATCCCGAGCTTGAGTAAAGATAACTATTATTTAAAGCCTTCTCCATGTTTTTGTCCGCCAATTTCGGTTCTTAAGCCACTGAAAGGGCTTGATGATAATCTTTTTGATAACCTCGAGAGCCTCTGTATCCAGGATTATCCGGAATATGAGATAATTTTTTCGATCCAGGACCATAATGATCCTGCTTACAAAGTGGCAAGGAAGATTAAAGATAAATACCCTGACAGGGATATTTCGGTGATTACTGAGAAGTGTAATATAGGACTGAATCCAAAAGTCAATAATCTCATTCCTGCATACAAAATTGCAAAATATGAACATATCCTTATAAGTGACAGTAATGTTATGGTAAATAGCAATTATTTGAAAGATATCGTAAAACATATGAAAAACCATGATGTTGGTCTCGTGAGTAATATTATAAAGGGCACAAGAGGACGGTCATTTGGCTCTATTTTTGAAAACCTGCATCTTAATTCCTTTATTATGGGAAGTGTCTGCTTTCTGGATAAATTCCTCAAAATGCCCTGTGTTGTGGGTAAATCCATGCTTATGAGGAAGAAAGACCTTGAGGATATAGGAGGATTCAGGGCGGTTAAAGATGTCCTTGCAGAAGACTATGTTATTGGTGAAAAAATACACAGGATGGGCAAAAAAGTAATTCTATCCAGTCATATTATAGAAAATGTGAACGAATACTGGGGTATCAGAAAATTCCTTAACAGGCATACAAGATGGGGTAAGTTAAGATGGAAGATCGGTGGAATTAGATATTTGTCTGAATTATTAAGCAATGCTGTTTTTATGTCCATGCTTCCAATATTTCTCTGGGAACCTTCTAAGATAACTATTCTTTTTGCAGCAGCTGTGAGTTCAATAAAAATATTAGGTGATATCTATATCGGCAGACATATAAAAACAAACATGAATTATTTACAGTATCTTTTTTCACCGATTAAGGACCTGCTTATAGGGCTTATCTGGTTTATTCCTTTATTCAGCAATACTGTGATGTGGAGAGGTAATAGATATATAATCGGTAGGGATTCGGTGCTTTCTCCATGCTCTGAGACTGGTCTATGGTCCTGGGGCTACAGGGTCAAGAATACCATAAAAACACGATTTGCATAAGTAAAATAAAATCTTTTTTAATAATTCTGTAATATATCGTTGCTAATCTATTGTAAAAGGGATGCAGAGAGAAATAAATACCATGATGACAAATCAAGAGCAACTGAACTTATTGTTTGAGAACTATGATAAAGCGTGTCCATACAATGGTATTAATGTCTGTTGGGCTTCTTTATCTTTAATGAAAATAGATACAAAATATAACAATCACTGTACTACAGATGACTACAATAATTGTCCGTTGTTCCTCTCAAAAATCTTAAGAAGAAGCTGATATTATCCTGATAACCTGAATTTTATTAACCTGAAATACAGTACTGAATGAACTGCATTTCAGGGTTAAGACCTTTTCTTTTCTGCTGTTTTTCTGAAGCCATCAATAAAATGGTAGAATGCAAGAACAGGATGGAAATATAGCATTTTTGGACCAGAATATCTCATAACCTTTTTTATCTTTTCTCTCATCACAGGTTTGTAACAATGTATTCTGCATTTCCCACAGGTTGTCTTATTTTCCTGAAAAGGACATTTATCGAGTCTTTTAAACGCATAATCAAGAAGTTCATTGCAATCAGAGCATATACCCTCTTTACATCTATGATTATATCTACAATATATTTTAATCATAGCTTTAATAGTTTTTCTTTCTCTATTCATTCTTTTTGATATTGACATGATTGAAAAAACTAACTTTTTAACCCGAATAATGGAGCTTTTACTCAAAAATTTATTTAACCTGACATCTGACTTATTCAAGTTAAGTATTTCTGTATTTTATTGCCCGGGGTTTGTGCCACATAAATTATAAAGTCAAATAAGCTTTTGGATTTAAACTCAGGTCTGCAAATTTGCCTGTTTTTAGATGATGGTAACCTGCAGCAGCTATCATAGCAGCATTATCAGTACATAATGAAATTGAAGGAATGAAAATTTCTGCTTCTCTTTCCTCTCCCATTTCCTTCATTCTTGTCCTCAGTTCACTATTTGCTGCAACACCACCTGAAAGTACAACTCTTTTTATCCATGTTTTTTTAATTGCCCATTCTGTTTTTCTTACAAGAACATCTACTACAGCAGCCTGAAAAGAAGCTGCTATATCAAATAATAATTCGGGTTTTTGGGTTTTGATTTCAGAACTTTCAAATCCTGTTGATTTAACAAAATTCAGCACAGCAGTTTTAATCCCACTAAAGCTAAAATCAAAGGATTCAGGGAGATATGCTCTCGGAAAATCTATTGCTTCTGGATTACCCTTCTTTGAAAGACTGTCAATAACAGGACCTCCAGGATACCCGAGTCCAAGAAGTTTGGATACTTTGTCATAAGCTTCACCTGCTGCATCATCTCTTGTCTTGCCAAGTTCTTTATACTGGCTGAAACCTTCCACCCAATAGAGAGATGTATGCCCGCCAGAAACTATGAGTGCAATAAATGGGAATTCGGGTCTTGGCTCTTCAAGGAATGAGGCAAAAATATGTCCTTCAAGGTGATTAACAGAGAGTAAAGGAATTTTAGTTGTATAGCATATTGCTTTTGCAAATGAACACCCGACAAGAAGTGAACCAATAAGTCCAGGGCCATGACAAACAGCAATACCACTTAAATCTTTAAGTACAATTTCTGCTTCTTTCAGAGCCTCTTCCACAACAGGAATTATCATTTCAACATGTTTACGAGATGCAAGTTCAGGAACTATACCGCCATATTTTTTGTGAATTTCAGACTGACTGGAAACAATATTCGAGATAATCTTTGTTCCATTTTCAACAACTGAAGCAGAGGTGTCATCACATGATGTATCAATTCCAAGTATAAGCACGGGAGACCCTCACGGGTTATGTTCTAATATTGTTGCGTTCTTTGGAGGAGTGATACTGAATATTTTATCATCAATATTCTTATTTATTTTTATATTGCTTAATAAAATTTCTGTTTTGTTTGAATACGTATCATAGATTGTAAAAGATTGTACTGGAAATTCACTGTCAGATAATTTAAGCTCAATTGAGAGAATCGCTCCCATGCTTTTTTTAGGCTTTAAAAGCAATAGACCATTCTTTTCTGATATATTAAATTCTTCTTCCATCTTTCCAAGACCGCTCAATAAAATAACAGGTGTTTGACCGTATGTATTGCTGTCAAATTTTCCTTTAATAACCTGATTTTCATTCTTCTGATATATTAAGACGATATCTCTGTTAACAGTTATTTCAGCAGGATTTTCTCCTTTGTATATTACCTTCACTTTCTCGGGTTTTTTAATGAAAAATTGACCTCTGTAAGTGTCGGTACGTTTAAGGTCTTTAATATGGCTTTTCTGAACAAAATTACCGCTCAAGTAAGTAATGTTCTCATAGCTCTTTTGAATTCTTGCAATTTCATCATTCGAAGATAGAGCGTATGATGTCTTGCCCGGAGATAATATAAAAGACATCAACAATACAACAAGAATTAATAAACTGATAATATCGTGATTTAATCTTCTTTGAGCCTTGAACATTATTTTTTCTCCTGTCAGGAAATTTAAGGTATTACTTTGTTTAAAGGATATTCTACGATGCCTGTAGCTCCTGCTTTCTTGAGCTTGGGAATTATATCTCTAACACTCTTTTCATTAATTATAACTTCAAGAGCAAACCAGCCTTCTTCTGATAATGAAGAAATGGTCGGCGAATGCATTGCTGAAAGAAGACTCATTACACGTTTAATTGATTTTGATTCCACATTCATCTTAAGACCGACTTTCTCTTCAGCAGCAAGAGCACCTTTTAATAACATAACAATATTTTCCATCTTCTGTCTTTTCCACTTATCCTGCCATGCTTTCTTATTCGAAATAAAACGGGTGCTTGACTCAAGTATTGTCTCAACAATTCTCAGGTTATTTGCGCGCAGGGAAGTTCCTGTCTCGGTAAGTTCGACAATAGCATCAGCAAGATGAGGTGGTTTTACCTCTGTTGCACCCCATGAAAAATCGACTTCAGCAGTTACTCCATTTTTCTTCAAATATCTTTTTGTAAATCCAACCAGTTCTGTTGCTATTCTTTTGCCATTGAGGTCTTTTACAGTCTTAATTTTTGAATCATTTGGAACAGCTATAACCCATCTAACGGGTCTGAGTCCCTCTTTAGCATAAATAAGCTCGGCAACTTCATGAACATCTGCATTCTGTTCCATTATCCAATCCTTACCGGTAAGACCACAATCTATAATACCGTTTTCTACATAACCTGCCATCTCCTGTGCTCTGATAAGCATTGCCTCAATTTCAGGATCGTCAAACGATGGATAATATGAGCGGCTCGATACAGAAATATGATAGCCAGCCTTTCTGAAAAGTTTTAATGTAGATTCCTGGAGACTGCCTTTTGGCAATCCTATGCGAAGAATTTTGTTCATAAAAAGTTCCTTTCTTTATTCTATCTACAGGTAAAATGATATAATTTAATATTGAATTTTTATTCTAACATATAAATTATTTTTTTATGCAAATAAGTCTTTCATATTTTCAGGATATTTTAGAAAATTTAACAGGAATTTCAAGGATATACAATCTAACAGGCTCCTCTTCAGCTCTCCTGCTTGCCATGTGCGATGAACCATTTATTGCTTTAGATGGTGATGAATCAACTGCAGCAGAACTATGCGAGGATATAAATTTCTATCGCAAGGCATTGAGAAAAAATGAAGTATTATTCCTTCCCGAACCTGATGGACCTGGCATTTCAGGTAAAAGAGCAGAAATAATATTTAAATGTAGAGATAATGATTCACTCACTTCTTCTACAGGCAATTTAAATTCATCTATATGGTCAAAGGAAGAATTAGAAGAAAATATATTATTTATAAAAAAGGGTCTTGAGATTAGAAGAGAGCAAATTGAGAATATACTTCGAAGGCTTGGTTATATCCATGTTCCGCTTGTTTCTGAAAAAGGCGAATTCAGCAGACGAAACTGGATTATGGATATTTTCCCTTCAACCTTTGAGGAACCTGTAAGAATAGAGTTTTTTGGCGATGAAATCGAGCGTATGGAATATTTTGATGTAGATACCCAGCGTTCAAAATATAGCATCAATGAAATATCTCTTTTTCCTGCAAATGAGTCTCCAAATGTAAAAAGTCTTCTGGAGACATTCTCCAATAAAATGTGGTTTGTTTTTGATTCAATTAAAGAAAAAGAAGACATTCCAGACAGCTCGATACGCTTATCAAGATTTTCTATTGCAGGAGATGGGATAGATTCAGGTGTTTTGAATATAAAAGGTCTCGGGATAACACATCAGGAACGAAAGAACATTGATGAATTACCATTGAAATTAAAAAATCTTCTTGATCAGAACCGTATAATTCTTGTCTCATCTTCCAGTGGGCAGGCTGAAAGGCTAAGAGACATTCTCAGAGTCGGCGATTTAATCGCTCCATTGATTGAAAAGGAAGAGATTTTTACTTATAAAGGCAATATAATGGTAGTGACTGGTAGCCTTTCTTCAGGATTGTATGTTCCCGGTATCCTTATTCTTACAGAAAAAGAACTCTTTGGTGAAAGGCCTGCTTACAGAGCCATTCGCAAATCAAAAGTCTCAGGGCTATTGACCTCCCTTGATGATTTGCGTCCTGGAGATTTTATTGTACATACAGAACATGGAATCGGAAAATTTATTGGACTGATTCAGCAGATTACAGAAGGTATTAAAGAAGACCTGATACTTATTGAATATGATGGAGGAAGATTGTATGTTCCACTGTATGCAATAAATAAGATCAGAAAATACCACGCAGAAGAGGGTGTAGTTCCTAAAATTGATAGACTCGGCGGAAAAACATGGCAAAGAACAAAGGAGAGGGTAAAAAGAAAAATTCATGAAATGGCTGAAAAGTTACTCACTCTTTATGCTCAGAGAAAAATTCAAAAAGGTTATTCATTTAGTGCTGATACAGAAATACATAGAGAATTTGATAGTTTTTTCCCTTATGAAGAGACACCCGATCAAATAAAAGCCATTGAAGATATAAAAAAAGATATGGAATCAGACAGACCAATGGACAGGCTTATATGCGGGGATGTGGGATATGGCAAAACAGAAGTTGCGGTTAGAGCAGCTTTCAAAGCAGTATATGACGGAATGCAGGTAGCTGTACTCGTTCCGACAACTATTCTCTGTGAACAGCATTACAGAACATTCAAGACAAGATTTTCAGGATTTCCAGTTAATATAGATTTTCTGAGCAGGTTTAAATCAGCAGGTGATAAGAAAAAAACTATAAAATTCATTGAGGATGGAGATATTGATATTATTATAGGAACCCATGCACTGTTAGGCAAGAATATTAAATTTCATAATCTTGGACTATTGATAATCGATGAAGAGCACAGGTTTGGAGTAAGCCAGAAAGAAAAGATAAAAGAACTAAAAAAAGGAGTAGATGTATTGACATTAACAGCAACTCCCATACCAAGAACATTATCCATGGCTCTATCAGATATCAGGGATATGAGTATAATCGAGACTCCGCCTGAGGAAAGACTCGCTGTGAAGAGCATAGTATCAGTCTTCAATGAAAGTATTATAAAGAATGCTATTATGCATGAGTTGGACAGAAAAGGTCAGGTCTTCTTTGTGCATAATAGAATTAAAGATATATATAGAATTGCTGATTATCTCTCGAACCTTATCCCGGACATTAAAATAGCTGTAGCGCACGGTCAGATGAATGAGAAAGATCTCGAGAAAGTAATGTTTAACTTTTATGAGAAGAAAATCGATGTTCTTGTTTCAACAGCAATAATAGGTTCAGGCCTTGATATACCATCAGCCAATACAATCATAATAAACAGAGCAGATACAATGGGACTTGCTGATTTATATCAATTAAGAGGACGGGTTGGGAGAGGTAACCTGCGCGCATATGCGTATTTTCTGATTCCTGGTGAAGATATTATCACAAATGAATCAAAGAAAAGACTTCAGGCAATACAGGAAATGAGCTATCTTGGTGCAGGGTTTAGACTTGCATTAAAGGATCTTGAGATTAGAGGCTCGGGCAACCTTCTTGGAGCTGAACAATCAGGACATATTCATGCTGTTGGATTCGATCTCTATATGGAGATGCTCGAAAAAGCTGTTGCTGAATTAAAGGGAGAAGAGATTGAGGAAGAATTTGAGCCATCGATTAACATGAAAGTTAATGCTTTTATCCCTGAATATTATGTGGAAGATATAACTATAAGATTGAGCTTATACAGAAAAATAGCATCTTCAAAAAATCTTGATGCATTGGATTCAATAGCTTCAGAAATAGAAGACCGTTTCGGTAAAATACCTTTTGAGCTGAGGTGTCTGCTTAATATAATGAATCTCAAGATATTATCAAGACAATTATTAATAAAGAAAATCAACGAAGCAAACGGTATCATAAGCGTGCATTTTTCATATGACACAAAAATTCAACCTCAGGATATTTTTAAATTAAGAGATATTGCTTTCAGAAAAATTAGATTTCTGAGTGATGGTTTTGAAATCAGTACAGATGGAGGTTCGTGGGAAGAAAAATATAATATTCTCTCTAAACTCTTTACATGTTTATCAAATTCTGTTAGTGTTAAAAATTAACAATATCAGGAAGGAGAAGAAGATTTATATGAGGAGAAACTGTATTTTTTTAATATTTACTCTGTTTCTTTTTTATTCATGTGCCGGAACAGTCTCTGAAGAAGCAGCACAGAAGGCTAATTACCATTATCAGATAGGAGTATCATACCTGAATGATAACAATATACAACCTGCTTTTGTTGAATTTCAGAAAGCTCTTCAATTTAATAAATACAATAAAGATATTCACAATGCACTTGGCGTAATTTATCTTGTAAAACTTGAAAATTATCAAAAAGCCATCGAACACTTCAAAGAAGCTCTTGATATTGACGAGAACTTTTCTGAAGCTTCAAATAATCTTGGAAACGCATATGCAAAACTCGGGAAATACAGTGAAGCAATAGATGCATATAAAAAGTCTGTATCAAATCCTCAATATAAGAATGCTGCTATGGCATTAAATAATCTCGGTATGGTATATTATAGACTCGGAAAATATGATGATGCCCTTGATGCTTTCAAGGAATCGATAAAAAGGTTTTCAACGTTCCACATGCCTTATTATGGACTGGCTCTTGCCTATAATGCAAAAGCACAGTATGGTGAAGCTTCAATAGCAATCACAAAAGCAATTGAGTTTGACCCGTTATATCAAGGTAACAGACAAAAGGCAGCGGATGATCTTCTTGAAAGAAAAATAAGAGCACAGGGGCTCGAAGAAAAAGATATTTCTGATTATTTAGAGATACTTAAATATTAATTATCAATCGGGGCGTAGCGCAGCCTGGTTTAGCGCACCTGCCTTGGGAGCAGGGGGTCGGAGGTTCAAATCCTCTCGCCCCGACCAACCAAATTATTGATTTCAAGAGATTCCATAAACCAAAATGTCCCAAATTTGGTTGTATGGCAGTTGTATGGACGTTGCCCAGAGTCAAAATAAATTAAAAAGGTTCGGGCATTTAAAATTCCATAGTGAAGATTTAAGACAGGATACTCCCGGACCATATTATTCATAAATTCTTTAGAAAAATAGCCGATAATACTGAAACCTAAAATAAATTGTTTTCTCTCACGGAGAGCTATGCTTAAAATTTCCAGAACTCCATTCATGACATGCACATAACATGTCTCAAACGAAGTTATGTTTGAAAATATCACTACTGATTCTGTTTTCATTTCTTTAATGTAACGCAAAAAGTTCAAAAACCATCTTGCTGAGTAGTTTATGAATTGATGGCAAACATGGAACTATTGGGTAAGCGTATACATTTTTTATAATAATGTGTTATAATGATTTAGAGTTTTGGAAGTTTTTATGTCCATACAAGGCCACAAAGACTTTTAGCTTTGTGGCCTTTTTATTATCTGTACTTCCGAAATTTCAATTTTTAAATAAGGAGGTACAAAATGAGCAAAGGAACAGTAAAATGGTTCAATGAATCAAAGGGCTTCGGTTTTATAACAAGCGAAGACGGTAAAGATGTTTTTGTCCATTACTCTTCAATTCAGGGCAATGGTTTTAAATCCCTTGCAGAAGGCGACCAGGTAAGTTTTGATACTGAAAAAGGTCCCAAGGGTCCAAAAGCAATCAATGTTGTAAAACAATAAAAAACAAAACCCTCTGTTTTTTATTCGCAGAGGGTTTATTTTTTAAAAAAAGGGAGTTAAATGCTAAATAAAAAAAAGCTTGCCGAAAGGGATGAAAGAAAACGTTGCGAACTCGATACAGAACTTCTGTCTTCAAAATATCCTGATATAGAATCACTCGTAATTTCTATGGATTATTATCAAAAAGGCTATAAAGATTTAATGATGAAACGTACAGTGAATTTTTCTCCTGAAAGCCATGCTTATTTTCTTATGGAATGTATGAAAAACGACTGTCTTGAAGGCGGTTTTAATCTTGCTCCTGTTATTTCATCAATGGTGAGAAAAAATCTTACATCAGAAAAAGGTGAAATAACCTGTCAGGGAAATGATTCATCAGAGCATGCCCGTATAATCTTTAAAATATCCATAAAATATAATAAAAAAACTTCCTGATGTCTGCTGATAAATGAGCTATCAAAAAGTATTGCCCTGCATTTTCTGTTTAGAACAATAAATTCTCTCAAAATATCTGAATTATCTATATGTATGTTTTTCAGTTATAATTTGATAAGAGCATGGAAAGCCCAAACATTGAGAAAAAGTTTATAGCTGATGCGATGCTTGGCAGACTTGCGAGATGGCTCAGATTTCTTGGTTATGACACTCTCTATTATCCACATATTTCAGACAGGATGCTTATCAGTATAGCTCTTAAAGATGATAGAATAATACTTACTCGTGATACAGGACTTATAAAGATTAAAGGTCTGAAGGCTTATATTCTAATAACTTCTAACAATATTGAAGAACAAATAATTGAGGTTTTGAATACTATTAAACCAGAAAGGATTGATTTTATGAGCAGGTGTCTGGTTTGTAATGGAATTATTTCTGATATAACTGATAAAAATTTAATTAGAGACCTTGTCCCTGAGTATATTTTTTTGAATAACAATAAGTTCTATAAATGCAATGTATGTGATAAGATTTACTGGAAAGGTTCACATCTCGATAAATTTATCAATAAAGTAAATAATTTACTGAAAGCAAATAACTCTTTTAGGCTTGACTCAATTTGTTCAGATTAATTATAATAAACAAAGTAAATTATTAATATAATATGGAGGTCAAAATGCCTATTTACGAATATAATTGCCTTGACTGTAATGAATTTTTTTCAGTTCTACAATGGAGTTCAAATCAAAATACCGAATGCCCCAGATGTGGGTCAAAAAATATAAAGAAAAAACTTTCATCTTTTAGTTGTTCGTGTTCTTTTGATTCAAGCTCAGGCAGTTCAGGGGGGTCAACAACCTCTGGATTTAGCGGTGGTTGAAGACCTTCATTTTGCTAAACCTTGAGTTTAGCCAGTAAAATTAATAAACTTCTGCCCCTTTTCAAAACATATATACTACAGGTATACTATTAACTTGAAGTATATATGTTCCCATTCTTTTATTGTCAAAAATATAAATATTAAAAATGCGCATTGATAAAATTGAATTAATTGGCTTCAAATCTTTCGGAGATAAGACTGTATTCAATTTTCATCCCGGGATTACCTGTATTGTGGGACCCAATGGGTGTGGTAAGAGCAATGTTGTTGATGCATTCAGATGGGTATTAGGTGAGCAGAGCGCTAAAACTCTCAGGGGTGAAAAAATGGAAGAAGTCATATTCAATGGTTCAGCTTCAAAAAAACCGAAGGGCATGGCAGAAGTCTCATTATATATTTCAGGCTTAAATCCATCCAGTGAATCCGAGAAGAATGGTGACAACGGAGAGCCCGAATCAGACACTGTCACTGTTACAAGGCGACTATACCGTTCAGGTGATAGTGAATATATTTTAAATAAAACACCCTGCAGGTTAAAAGATATAAGAGATCTGTTTCTTGACACCGGTCTTGAGGTCAAGAGTTTTTCGATACTTGAACAGGATAGAATCACCGAAATTTTAAATGCAAAGCCTCAAGAAAGGCGTATACTCATAGAAGAAGTCGCAGGTGTAATGAAATATAATGTCAGGAAAAAAGAAGCTATATCAAAACTTGAATCCTCCAGAGCAAACCTGCAAAGGGTAAATGATATTGTTGCTGAAGTAAAGAAACAAATTAGTTTTCTTGATCGTCTCGCAAAGAAAGCTGAGCGGTTCAAAAAACTTTCTTCGGAGATTAATTCAATAGAATTGAAAATTGCAAAGAGAGATTACGAGATTCTAAGCCAATCATATACTACAATATCGTCTGAATATAATACACTTAAAGAACAGGATACTATTAAGAGGACTGAATTATCAACAATTGAAAATGAATCAGAGATAAGACGTCTTGAACTTGCTGAGAAGGAAAAAGTTCTTGATGAAGTTCAGTTAAAATTTCAGAATCTTGAAAGGGAAATTGCAGAGATTGAAAAAGACATAGCTGTCGCAAAAACCGAGATAGAAAATCAGAAGGAATATCTTACAAGGTTATTCCAGCAAAAGGAAGAATATGCTAACAGGGAAAAAGAAAATTTAGTAAAGAAAGAAGAACTGGAAAAGACTTACGAAATGCATATCTCAGAACTTGAAAATCAGAGAGAAATATTAAGAGATAAATCTGAACTTACAAAAAGTCTTGAAGATGAACTGGCTGAAAACGAGGAACTTCTGGAAGACAGGCGGAAAGAAGTTTTCAAGATTTCTGAGGAACTCAGCAATCTTAAGAATTCATACAATAGAATTCTATCTTCACTTGAAAACCTGAAGCACCGTGAAGAAAATGCAGGCAGGGAAGCAGAAAGCCTGAAAAGAACATTATCTGATGTTGATATTTCTATAAAAGATATAGAATCGAGTCTTCTCGATAAAAATAATAACCTTCTTCTTTTGAATGATAAAAAATCAAATCTTTCAAATGAATTATCCGAAAATAGAAATAAATTTGAAAACTTAAGAGAGACCCTATCCAAACTAAAGGAAGATCTTGCTTCCAGCATTTCAAGAGTTGAATCTCTTAAAGAACTCGTTTTTGATTCTTCTACAAAGGAACTTCTTTCAGGAGATGTAAATTTTCAGTTAATTGCCTCTCTGTCTGATATTTTCGAGGTTGATTCAAAATATGAAAAAGCTGTTGAGGGATTTCTTTCCGAAAAAGTTAATTCGTTCATTCTGCAGTCTTTTGATGATATACATTCTGCTGTTTCATTAATTAAAGAAAAAGGAATGGCAAGAACAGGTTTTATACCTGTAAACAGTTCTTCTCTGTCAGATGAAAGGGAAACGCCGGGTGGAGCGCTTGGAAAAGTCAAAGAGTTTATCAAGACCGGAGACCAGTTTAATACTTTAATTGAGAGGATATTTCATAATGTTTTTGTTGTAAAAGATCTTAATTCAGCTTTTGAACTTATAAAAGCAGGACATAACTTATATTATGTAACTCTTGAAGGAGATGTAATTGAGCCATCGGGAACAGTGATCAGCGGAGAAGTAAAAGGTGTTCTGAAGAGGAAAAGAGAAATAAGAGAATTAGAATCTGAAATCGAAGATAAGAAACTTTCAATTGAACGCATCCAGAAAAATATTTCCTCTCTCCAGCAAATGATTGAGAGTAAGGATATAGAACTTAAATCAATTGAATCTTCGATTGTTGAAAAAGAAAAGGAAATTTCTCTTTTAAAACTTACTGCAGAAAATTACAAAGGAGATAAGGAACGAAGGAGCAGAAAACTTGCATATGTAGCTCTTGAAATTGAACAGATTACAAAAGAGAAAGAAGCATTGAATAAACTACTTTCTGAAAAAGAACAGGAAATAAAAGCTGTAGAAAATAAAAGAGACATACTCGAACAGAACTGCGGTAATATTCAGGAGGAGATTTCACGGAAAAAGTCCCGGCTGGAAGAACAGCGTTCGGAAGTTACTGAAATTAGATTAACACTTACTTCATTAAAAGAAAAAATAGACTCTATCTCAAAAGAAAAGGAATCCATTTTAAAAGAATTAAATGATATTGAGCAGAAGAAAGAATTTCTTGGCGAAGAAATTTTATCTGTTCAATCCCGCATTTTATCTAAAGAAAATGAGATGTTAGAAAATGAAGATAAAATTAAGTTAAAAGTCTCAGAAGCTGATAAATTCCGGTTAGATATATCTGCGAAAAAGGAAGTAATAGACAGTGAGAATCAGCATTTACTAAGTATAGAACAATATCTCAAACAATTGAGAAGCCAGACTGAAACTCTATCACGCAATCTTAGTGAATTTGATGTGCAGAAAGCAGAGCATAAGATTAAAATGGAAAATCTTGCCGAACATGTAAGGCAGAATTATGGGTTTAATATAGAGGATGTTGAGGTCGAACCTTTAACTGAAGATGATGAAATACGACTTGCAGAGCTGAAACAAAAAGTTCAGGAACTTGGCACAGTAAATCTTGGAACAATAGAAGAATATGAGGAATTACGAACACGTTACGAATTTCTTACGAACCAGCAGAATGATTTAAATAAATCTATTGCAGAACTCGAAGAAGCAATATCAAAGATAAATGTTACAACACGGAAAAAGCTCAGAGAAGCTTTCGAGGCTCTCAAAGTAAAGTTTTCAGAAGTATTTGTGTCATTATTTGGGGGCGGAAGAGCTGAGATAATTCTAACTGATGAGAACAATATACTCGAAACCGGAATTGACATAATAGCACAGCCACCAGGCAAAAGACTTCAGAATATTTCTCTCTTGTCAGGCGGAGAAAAGACTCTCACAGCACTATCTCTTTTATTTGCGAGTTTTCTTTTGAAGCCAACTCCTTTATGTATTTTAGATGAGGCTGATTCTGCTCTTGATGAAGTAAATACTGATAAGTTTGCAAGTCTGTTGAAAGAATTTTCGCGCGATACCCAGTTCATTGTTGTTACCCATAACCGAAATACCATGAGTGTTGCAGACTATATTTACGGTATTACGATGGAAGAAGCAGGGGTTTCCAAAGTTATATCAATGCAACTGGTCGAAGCACAGGCATTAACTTAAAAGTATCATAAACCTTCATGATTGAAAAAGTTCTAAATAAATTAAAGGATATAAAGTTTTCCACTTCACCGGAGGACCTTCTATCTTATAGCTTTGATGCTTCAAGTATCGAGCTAATTCCTTTAGCTGTAATCTGGCCTAAAAGCACTCCTGATGTTGTGAATATTATGAAATTAGCGCATGAAAATAATATTCCTGTTGTGCCCCGGGGGGCCGGTACAGGAGTAACAGCAGGAGCCATTGCTTCCAAGGGAGCGATAATTCTCAGTCTTGAAAAAATGAAGAGAATTCTTGAAGTGGATAAAGATAATTTATACGTGGTTTGTGAGCCAGGAGTAATTAATGGAAGGCTTCAGGATGAACTTGAGTGGATGGGACTATTTTATCCACCTGATCCTGCAAGTATGAATTTTTGCACAATTGGCGGAAATGTAGCTGAAAACGCTGGTGGACCAAGAGCATTAAAATATGGTGTTACAAGAGACTATGTAATGGAAATAGAATCAGTATTACCTGATGGTGAAATAATTACTACAGGAGTCAAGACTGCTAAAGGAGTTGTTGGTTATGATCTAACAAGACTTCTGGTTGGTTCAGAGGGTACTCTATCTGTTTTTACGAAAATAAGGCTCAAAGTAATTCCATTGCCAGCTGAAGTTATTACTTTACTGGCAGTTTTTAAAAGTCTTGAATCATCAGGAGACGCTGTTTCGAAAATAATATCTGCGGGTATAATACCAAGAACTCTCGAAATTATTGATAGAGAAGCTGTTTTAGCTGTTGAGAGTTACAAGCCTGTGGGGCTCCCTGAGAATGCAGATGCTCTTCTACTTATTGAACTCGATGGTTATCCTTCTGTTATCACAAAAGAAGCTGAAAAAATAATTGATATATGCCAGAAGCTTGGGGCAGAAATAAAAATGGCTGAAGACGAATATGCACGAAACAATCTCTGGACATCAAGACGTTCAATATCTCCTGCTCTATACAGATTGAAACCAACCAAGATTAATGAAGACATTGTTGTCCCAAGAAATAAGCTTACAGATATGTTAAAAAAGTTGAGAAGTTTATCTGAAGAAACCGGTATCAAGATAGTGAATTTCGGTCATGCTGGAGATGGTAATATACACGTTAATATTATGGTGGATAAAAATGATGAGTATGAATATCAAAAAGGCATGGAACTTGTTAAGAGGATTTTCAGCGAAACTCTTGAACTCGGAGGAACGATTTCTGGTGAGCATGGTATCGGACTTACAAAAGCTCCATATCTAAAAATGGAAATAAAGGAAAAAGAACTTGAGATTATGAGATCGATTAAGAAGGTATTTGATTCTAAAAATATTCTCAACCCGGGGAAAATATTTACAAGTTTTTAATCTGTTAAAAAGAAGATACATCATTGTACAGAGGTGAAGATTTAGAATAATAAGGAACCTTATCTTCTGTTTCAATCAAATTATATGCTGCAACAGCGGCTGAGCCTGCGAGTATTCCTGTTGTTGCTCCGAGCAAACTACCTTTAACAGGATGTTTTTTATTAGCAAGCAATCCAAACATAGCTCCTGCAACAGCAGGAATACCAAGACATGCAATTAAACTTAATTTTTTCATAAAGAGAACCAACCTGCTCTGGTAAAATATTGTGAACAATTATTTATAATATAACATATCTTAACAAACTAATTTTTTTATCCTTGAAGTTTTTGTATTTGTTATATTTAAAATTTTTAATTCTGGTGAATTCGAAATCTAACACTATATAATATACATCAGATTTCTGTATTAACAAAAAAATATAATTTAAAAAACTGAAAAGCTATTAAACTGGAAAGCTTACAAGCTTTTAATCGGAAAAAGAACTGAGAATGGAGGGAATTTATGGATGCAATTGAATGTATCAAAACAAGGATGAGTATAAGGAAATTCAAACCAGATCGTGTTCCAGAAGATGTTCTAATGAAGGTAATTGATACAGCGAGATGGAGTCCTTCTTATAAAAATAGCCAGCCCTGGGAATTGGTAATTGTTTCGGGCAAGAAAAAAGAAGAGCTTTCTGAGTATCTTGTAAGTCTGCTTGAAAATGGTGAAAAACCATCTCCTGATATTGAGGAGCCAAAATCATGGCCAGAAAAAATAGAAAGAAGAATTTCTGCTTTGTTAAAAAAAAGAAGTGAAATTACGGGGAAGGATTTAAATGACCCGGAGGTAAGGAAAAAAGCCAAGATAGCGAATTTCAATTTTTATGGAGCTCCTCACGGTATATTTCTTTTTCAGGATTCATCTTTAACATCATGGTCTATTTTTGACCTCGGACTTTTTGCTCAGAGCCTCATGCTCACATCTCACGCCCTCGGACTTGGCACGGTCCCGCAGGCATTTCTAACCGACTATGCAAAACAGATAAAAGAGTTTCTCGGAATCCCTGAGTCGAAAAGGCTTGTTATTGGTATTTCAATAGGATACCCTGATATGACTTCGCCTGTAAATAGTTATAGAACTGAAAGAATACCTGCTTCAGAGATTATAAAAATGATGGAATAAAATAGATAATAAGGCAGCCGAAGGAGAACGGCTGCCTGCGGAAGATGGTTATGAAAGCAGGCAGATGGGGGGTCTGCCTGCCCGGGAGGGATTTGAAACTAATATTATTTATATAATAGTCTGGAACTGTGAATTAATCATGAAGAAACTATGAAAACTTCATGAAACAATAGTTTATTTATATTTCCCCATCAGAGAAGGTGAAGTAAGGGAAATGTAGAAACAAAAATGGATTTTCTGCAAGATCTACGTTATTCTAAATGGATTTTTCGGGATGAAGCAAAATTTATGGTAGGCGATGCTGGGATTGAACCAGCGACCTCTTCCGTGTGAAGGAAGCGCTCTTCCACTGAGCTAATCGCCCATATAAAGAAAAAAATAGTTTCTATATAATAACCGAAAATTTTGTTTTTTTTGAATACCTTTAAGATTATAGTTTCCACAGGCTAAGATGAAAGAAATATATACACTCGGAACGGATTTAAGAGGAGAGGAAGATTTTATAGAGATACTTATGGCATACAATATCCAGGCTTTAATTGATGTGAGAAGTTATCCAAAAAGCAAGATAACGGCTTTCTGTAGAGAAAAATTTGAGGAACTTCTTAAGAAGGAAGGTATTGATTATTATTTTCTTGGAAAAGAACTTGGAGGATTCAGAAAAGGTGGTTATAAGGCTTATACTTTGACAGAGAAATTCAGGGAAGGAATAGAAATACTAGAAACAATAGCTATTAAAAAATGTTCTATTATTATATGCGCGGAGAAATTTCCGTGGAAATGCCATAGAAGATGGATAGCATTGGAATTACAGAAAAGAGGCTGGAAAGTTCTGCATATAATAGAAAAAGGTAAGATCTGGTCTCCTGCTTTTAGGTTAACATACTGATTGCTTATTATAATTCAGATAACTATTGCTATTCATTTCTAAGGAGCTTAGAATATAATTTATGTGTTATCTGATATATGTTGTAGAATGAAGTTTTTATAATAAGAGTAATATTCATATTATTTGAGTAAAATATAAAAAAAGATTTAGGTCGACTATAAAAAATTAACAAATATTTAATATTTCTTTCTCATATTCGGCAACTATTTTATATATTTCAAAGTCTTTAGCGCGTTTCTCAGAAAGTTCTGATAAATGCTGTCTGAGTTCAGGATTATTGATAATATTAATAATTGAATTAGCAAGCTCTTCCTCATCTCCTTCGGGTACGAGAACGCCATACTTGCCATTTTCTAATATTTCACGCGGACCTGATTTGCAGTCAAATGCAACAACAGGTAACCCACATGCCATTGCTTCGAGTAAGGAAACAGGCATTCCTTCAGTTCGAGAAGAAAGCACATATAAATCTGAATTGAATAAATATTTAAAAGGATTTGTCTGAAAACCAATAAAACTTACTTTATTTAAAATTTTAAGGTCTTTTGCTTCTTTGAGCAATTTCTCTCTCTCATTCCCATCACCAATAATAATTAGACGAGAATCTATCAAATGCAGTACTTTCTTAAAAACTCTTAACAATATATCAAAGCCTTTTTGATTTACTAATCTTCCTAAAGAGACAATAACTGGGAAGTTATTCTTAAAAAAAGGATGATCAGGTTTAATATCTTTAAGAGAAGAAATAAAATCTAAATCGATTGGGTTGTATATATTCTTTGCCTTTTTGGGCTTCACATTGAATTCATTTAAAAGGTTTTCCTTTACCCCATTTGAGACAGTTACAATAAGGTCTGCATAATTATATAATCTTTTTACCATAAAAGATACAGGAATTCCGAGGATATACCTATCAGAAGGTTGTTTAATTATTTCACCAAGATTATTATGTTCTGATATAATAACCTTCTTTCTTAATAATATCTTTGCAAGAAGAGCAATAATATTACAATGTGTCAACATGCTCAGGATTACGTCAGGGTTAATTTTATGAATAGTATAAAGAATATGTAACAATTGTTTTATTTTAGATATAAAACTTTCTTTTTCCCTTTGAACAATTTTAATTTCAACATCTTCAGGAACATATTTATAATAATGCAAAGCATATGGTGGATATAATAAAAGTAAAACAGGTTGAAAGATTTTTTTATTTATGTGCCTCAACAAATATACCATAACCCTCTCAGCCCCTCCTGCCTCAAGGGAAGATATAAAAAAAAGTATTTTTATTTTTCTATCAATATTCTTTTCCATTCAGGCAATAATTTTTCTAACCTATAATTATCTGCCCTCATAAGTGATAAATTGGAGAGATTAAGCCTTAGTTCTTTATCTATTAAAACTTTTAAAATGGCTTCAGCAAGAGCATCAGGATTTTCAGTGGGAACCAAAATACCATATTTTCCCTTAGAGAGTGTTTCAGCAGGTCCAGATTTACAATCAGTTGCAACTATTGGAAGCCCTAAACTCATCGCTTCAATAATAGAATTGCACAAGCCTTCATATCTTGTAGCTATACAAAAAAGATCAGCGTATTTCAGATATTTGAAAGGGTTATGATGAAATCCGAGAAAAAATATTTTTTCATTTAATTTTAGTGTGTTCCTTAATTTTTCGAGTTTTTTCCGCTCAGGACCGTCACCTAAAATAAATAATTTACAATCCACATTTTCTGTAACTTTTTTGAAAGCATTAAAAAGAATATCAAAACCTTTTGAATAAATAAGTCTTCCCATAGAAAATATTGTTGGTTTATCTTTTTTAAAATAAACTTTTTCATTGGACATCTCGCGTATTTTTTCAATGTCAATAGGATTATATATTACTTTTATTAGTTTTTCTGGAATCCCAAAATTAGTCACAAGATCTTCCTTTTCACCATAAGAGACTACAATAATTTTATCAGCATTTTTATATGCTTTTCTAAAAAGATATATTTTCTGCGATTTAAATTTTTCATCTCTAAATTCATACTTGATGTACTCACTCATGTTTGTAGTATCGTGTATGATATGTCTAAATTTACAATTAATAAACTTTCTTGCAAAGTAAGATATAATTGCAGGGTACCACATGCAACTTACTACTACGTCAACTTTTATTTTTGAGATGACTTTAATAAATCTTGGTATGATTTCGATAAAATTTGTTTCTTTATTTTCATTTAAGGAAAATATTTCTATTTCGGGTGGAAGAATATCAATAAACTCACCTTTTTTTCTGAGAAGTAAAAGTTTTGGGTTGATGAGCTCTTCTCTCTTAAGTAATGGTAAAAAATTTCTCGCTATTTTTGCTTCAGTCCCACCAGGATATAATGTGCCTAAGAAAAATAGAACATTTGTCATATTGATTTAGTATAATTTAAATTATACTAAAATTTAAAATATAATATCATGTAATCTAGTTACAATGGAAGAGCCCCTTGTTAGTATATTAACTTCGGTTTACAACCGTGAAGAATTTATAGCTGAAACGATTAACAGCGTTCTTCTACAAACATACAAAAACTGGGAGTGGATAATTATTGATGACGGTTCTTATGATGGTACAAAAGATATCATAAAATCTTACAATGAACCTCGAATTAAATATTACTATCAGAAAAATCATGGTATTGATGGTCTCTGTATTACATATAACAATGCTCTTGCAATGGCTAACGGTAAATTTATTACTGTATTGGACAGTGACGATCTATGGCCTAATTATAAACTTGAATTTCAGGTAAAAAGTTTGTTGGAAAACAATGCTGCTCTAAGTTATGGAGAATGCTGTATTATAAATTCTGCTGGTAAGGTTATTGGTTACGCAAAAATACCTGAACAGAAATCAATAGCTGAGAATTCACCTATAGGAGCAGCGCTTCATGAGTTTTTTATGAAGGCAAATAGTTTTGTATTTAATCCAACAATACTTATAAGGAAGACAGCTCTTGATAACATAGGTGGGTTTGTAAATTTTGAAGGTCTCTCTCATGATTTCACAACATGGAGCACTCTATCAATGAAGTTTACTTTTAAACCTTTATATAAATGTCTTGGTTACTGGAGAAGACATAATAAATCAATTGTTTTTCACAATGCAAAATATCGTTTTCTCAACAAACTTAAATTTATAGAATACATAACTGATTTAAACGGTGGCAATTTTATGCTTCCTGGTTTTAAACATTCAAAAGAAGAAATATTTGCTGCAAATAAAAAAAGATATAATGAGTATATGAAGTATTTTAATTATGATCGTTCAATGCTTCTTGCAGGTTTAGGAATGTATGATGAAGCTCTAAATGAATTTTCTATGTATCTTAAAGAAAATTATACAATCAAAAATTATCTGATTTTTAAACTTTTTCAACTCTCCTGTAAGTTTAATTATGACTTCATAAATACATTGAGAAGATTCAAGGAAAAGTTAATAAAGTAAAATGGTATGAATTTGATATTAAATATATTTCTATATTAAACTGTGTGGAGGATTATTATGAAAAACAAAATAGCACATATAAATAATGATATCTTATACACATGGGAAAATGTGCCAGAAATAAAATATAGAAACTGGCAAAAAATGCTTCACCCTAAAATTTATGAAGATTATAGTGTGGATGGCTATCCTTATTTTATTCAGCTGGAACCAACAAATTATTGCAATCTTTCTTGTCCAGTATGTCCTGCCGGTGAATTCGGGTTTAAAAGATCTCGGAGACATATGAAGTTTGATGAATTTAAAACAATAATAGATGACATGGAAAATTATTTATTATTCATCACATTATGGGACTGGGGAGAACCTTTATTAAATCCAGAATTACCTGAAATGGTAAGATATGCACACGAAAGAGATATAAAGACAGTTGCGAGTACAAATTGCAACTGTAATAATTTCCATGATGAAGAATATATGGAAAATCTACTGAGTTCCGGATTAAATACTTTGATTCTGGCTGTTGATTCGATAAATCAGGATAGCTATGTTATTTATAGAAAAAAAGGTAATCTTAATAAGGCGTTACAAGACATAAAAAAAACTGTATCATTAAAAAAGAAAATGAATAGTTCAACAACTCTTATGCTAAGAATGGTTGTAATGAAACAGAATGAACACGAAATCAATTCAATGAGAAAGCTTTCGAGAGAACTCGGGGTAGATAAATTTTCTATTAAGACTGTCAACCCTTTATACTCAACCGATTATTCTGATTCAGATATTATTCCTAAGAAAAAAATTTATAGACGCTATGAATACGAAAAAGGGTCTTTTCAACGATTTAAAATAGATTTCAAATGCAATATCGTAAACAGACAATGTACAATTCATTCAGATGGAATTATTGTACCATGCTGTTGGTGGTATGATAATGACTATGCTGTAAGCAATTGTTTTAAGGACGGAGGTCTTACAAAGGTATGGAATAGTCCTGCTTATAGAAAACTAAGGAAAAATATTTTTGAAAACAAGGATTCTTTCCATTTCTGTAAGACATGCTCTCTTAACTATAAATTTTCGAAGACAGGGTGGTTTTACCAGACGATTGATTTAAGACAAAGTACTTTAAAACAATTAGAATATAGGGTTAAAAGATATCTTGAATTGACAATCCCTTCTAACATATTAGACACAGTTCTTAAAATCAAGAATGCTCCAAAATCTGTGTTTAAAAGTTAACTAAAAAATGAATAGTAAACCTTTAATCAGTATAATAACTCCTACTTACAATTGTGCTCTATATATTTCGGAAGCTATCAAAAGTGTGATAAAACAGTCTTATAAGCAATGGGAAATGATTATACTTGATGATGGTTCATCAGACTCAACTTACGAAGTAGTCAGTAAATATAAGGATAGTAGAATAAAATATTTTTATCAGAAAAATAGAGGACTTTCACACCTTTCTAAAACATATAACGAAGCGCTTAAGAAATGTTCAGGTGAGTATATAGCTATGCTGGACTGTGACGATTACTGGACAGAAGATAAACTTGAGATACAAATATCAGCTTTTAATAATCCTAAAGTTGTTCTTAGTTATGGAATCACATATATGGTTAATCAAAAAGGCAAAAAAATAGGGGTTAGCAAAATTCCTGATGATTATAGTATTGCAAATAATGATCCGGTGGGTTCTTCTCTTAAAGGATTATTTTTTTACAGATGGTCATTTTTACCAAATCTTACTGTTATGTTGCGTAAAAAAAATCTTGACGAAATTGGAGGGTTCGTTATAGCAGATAATCTTTATCAGGATTATCCCACATGGGTAAGAATGTCTCTTGAAGGTAGGTTTTATGCCATAAATAAACCTCTCGGATTTTATAGAAAACATATTTCTTCAATTACTGTTCAAAAAAGAAAAGAATTTAAAAATACTATAGAACCAAAATGTTCTTTCATAATTCATTTTATTAATAAATATAAAAAGAAACTCAATGAGCTTGGACTGGAGTTTGATATTGATGAAATTAAAAAACATTGGGGAAAATTAGCCAGTATTTATCAGCCTTATTCATTTTACGATAACGCATTTCTTTTTATGGAACTCGGGATGTTCAATGAAGCAAGAGAGTCATTTAAAAAATTTTACGAATATCAACCAACAATCAAACATAAAATAATAAAATATATGTTTGATTTATCAGGTTTCATTAAATATGATATCGTCAATCCGGCAAGAATTATTAAAGAAAATGTCAGCAGGCATATAAGAGGAAATTAACCCGAAATAACCATGTCTATATTTATGAAACAAAGTAAACTATCAACGTTCAACCATTAGTTTTTTAATAAATAAAATGTTATTGCAGCATTGCTATTTTTTAAGGTATTCAGCAACAACTGAATCGGGAGAACCATATATTTGAATTCTGCCTTTATCCAACCATAATGCTTCATCACAAATATCGTTTATTTCATCCATATCATGTGACACAAACAATATTGAAGTTCCTTTATATTTGAACTTCATTATTCTGTCCTTGCATTTTTTCCTGAATTGTTCATCTCCAACTGCAAGAACTTCATCAACGATAAGAATGTCTGGATTCATCTCAGTTGCAATAGAAAATCCAAGTCTTGAAATCATCCCTGACGAATAACTCCTAAGAGGGCTATATATGAATTCTTTAAGTTCAGAGAAATCAATAATATCTTTTAACTTATCCTTTATCTCTTTTCTTGAATATCCAAGTAAAGAAGCATTCAAAAAAATATTTTCTATTCCTGTCAGTTCCCTGTCAAACCCTGCATTTAATTCGATCAGGGGGGCTATCCTCCCGTTAACCAATACTTTACCTGTTACGGGTTTAAGAACACCCGCTATCACTTTCAGCATTGTACTTTTGCCAGCCCCATTTCTTCCTATAATACCTATCGCTTTACCCCTGTCAAAATTAAGGTTAATATCTCTGAGTGCCCAGAAATCATCATATTCAAATTTTTTTAATTTAATTCTTCTTATTATATACTCCTGCAATGTCTTGGGTTTATCTTTGATAAGACGGTATTTTATGGACACATTATTCAAGCTAATAATAGACATTTAACGCCTCTATAGATAATAAACAATTTTGTCTTTATTTTTAATATAAACAATCCAGCCAGCAATCAGAGTTATTACCGCAATTATGAAGCTAAAAAGGAAATATTTTATAAAGAAAGGATTATCAAAGTATAATGCTGACCTGAAAGTCTCCAAGAAGTAATAAAAAGGATTAAATTTAATAATTATCTCAAGTTTTCCTGAAATTATGGAAGCTGGATAAAAAATTGGGGTTGCATACATCCATGCCATTAATAGAACTTCATAAATATACTTTGTATCATGAAAATAAACATTAAATACTGAAACAGCAAGAGAAATGCCGATTGCAAAAAACATAATTGGTAAAATAATAAGCGGGAGAGTTATAATTTTTTCACTTATAGGGGTTTTTGTTATAAGTACTATTATGAAAAGAGGTATAAGTGAAAATATAAAATGTATAAGAGAAGAAATAACAACAGATATTGGAAAAATTGCTCTTGGAAGATATATTTTTCTTATAAGTTCACTATTTATTCTAAAGCTATCCAGTGCATTAATTGTGCCCTGTGAAAAAAAGCTCCATATTATTATTCCTGAGAGTATATAAACTGAATAGCTTCCCTTGCCAACAGTAAAAACTTTTGAGAAAATAAGATTGAGAATCAACATTATAAAAAGAGGGTGCAACATAACCCATAAAAAACCAAGAACAGATCTCTTGTATCTTACCTTTATATCTCTTATTACGAGGTTATATAGGAGGCTATTGTATTTCATAAGTTCTTTGATTTCATTTATTATGGTAAACATTGCAATTATGCCAGTATCCTATCTGCAAACCTTTTGTAAAAAACTTTCATATCTTAGTGCAATCTTATCCCATGTAAAATTCGTTACCCACTTTCGTCCATTTTTCCCCATGTTTTGAAATTCGTTGAACGTTACCATTTTTTTCATGGCATTAAAAAGAGACTGATAATCTCCACTTCTGAATTGGAATCCTGAAAATATATTTTTAACGAAAGAAAATTCCTGTATATCACTAACAACGACTGGTTTACAATATCCAAGAGCCTCGAGAACTGAAATGCTCTGGACTTCATATCTAGAGGGGGCTACAACAAAAAGAGCTTTTTTTAATGTTTCTTCCTTTGTGCAACCTTCCACCCATCCGGGCATTTCAATTTTTTTACGCACCCGTGAAGGTATATCCATAAGAAGTTTTTTGAAGTTATCTCTATCTCTGCCATCGCCTGCAATAATAAGTCTGATATCTGGAAAAAGCTTATTAAATTCTGTAAATGCTTTTAAAAGTAAATCCAATCCTTTACAGTATATATCAATCCTTCCAATAAAAAGTATATATTCTCCTTCCTGATATGGGATATTAATTATATCAGGAGAAACGCCATTTGGTATAAATTCAATATTTTCATTTCTTACAAAAATAAATTTCTTAGCTGTTATTTTATTAACAAAGATATAATTATTGTAATATAATGGGAAAATATGTTCGAAAGAAATCAAAGGTAGTGCATAAAGAAAATTATATTTTCTGATATATTCAGTACCTGTGTAGCCCTGAACTTGCAAGATAATTGGAGTTGTGGTAAAAAGCTTTGGTATTGTAGGTATCGCAGGTGAAAATTCGACAATAATTGTATCGAAATCTTTGCCATATTTTTTAACAAATAATGTTGAATAGTATGCATACGAAATTAGTGTTTTTGCGAAATTTTTAGTTTCACTGCCAACAAATATGTGATTTAAATCTTTATAAAATCCATTTTTTGCTCCCGGAAATTTTTTACAGAGAAGGGTAATATCATGTTTATCTTTAATTCTATTGTATATTTCATATGCTCTTATACATACTCCACCCTTACCAAAAAAATCATATTCACTTTCATAAAGCAGATGAAGAATTTTCATAAATTCCTTACCAGAGAAAAATTAATAAATAACGAAGTTAACTTTAATAATGAAACCTTTCCTTAAAAATTATTTAGCCTGATTATATTAGAAAATATATTTAAATATAGCTCAATTTATGAAAGAAAATAAACTACTTAAATAGCAAAGAGCAACAACAAATGTTTAAAGTTCAACGTTCTATGTTAATCAAACGAACAAGCCGTAAGCACGGAAAACGTAAAGCTTAAATACGTAATAAAGCAAAGAGTTGTGATCGAAGAAGACGTGAGCACGTAAAGAGTGAAGCATGAGGAGTAATTTTACTAATATTTTATATTTTTTGTTTGTAGATTATTATTACTTAAATCAAAGGTGAGATATGCCATATTTTTTCAGCATATTCTTTTATTGCCCTATCGCTTGAGAATTTTCCGGACCTTGCAACATTAAGTATTGCCATTTTTGTCCACCGGTCTCTATCTTTGTATATTTCTGAAATTTTCTCCTGACACTTGATATATGATTCATAATCTGCAAGAACAAAGAATCTATCGTGTTCAAGTAAAGCTCTGACAACCGGTTGAAATAAATGTGGTTCGCCTGGAGAAAAATGACCGTCTGATAGTTGTTTAATAATTCTTCGTAATTCCTCATTCTGTTCATAATATTTATGAGGAATATAGTTTTTCTGGAGTTCCATGATTTCCTGAGCGGTCATACCGAAAAGAAAGAAATTTTCTTCTCCGACTTCCTGCATAATTTCAACATTTGCACCATCAAGTGTGCCAATAGTTAATGCGCCATTCAATGTGAATTTCATATTGCCTGTGCCGGATGCTTCATATCCAGCGGTTGATATCTGTTCAGAAAGTTCAGCAGCAGGAATAATGCGTTGAGCAAGAGAAACTCCATAATTCGGCACAAAAATAACTTTTAGGTATTTCCTAACGACAGGATTAGCGTCAATAAGTTGGGCAATGTTGTGTATAAGTTTTATAAAAAGTTTACAGATGTAATATCCTGGCGCAGCTTTTCCACCAAAAAGTATTGTTCTTGGAACAAAGGAATTATCAATTTTACCGTCAAGAATTCTATTGTACAGAGTTAAAACATGAAGTATGTTTAATAATTGCCTTTTATATTCATGCATTCTTTTAATCTGACAATCAAGCATGAATGATACAGGGAAAGACAATTTGCAGGTTTTTTCGAGATATTCGGATAAGGCAATTTTATTATGTTCTTTAATTCGACGAAATCTATTACAGAATTCAGAATCGAGTGCGAATTTTTCAAGCTCTCTTAATAATTCGAGATCCCTAATCCATTTGTCTCCAATAGCTTCTGTAATAAGTCCCGAAAGTTCTGGATTTGATTCAAGTATCCAGCGTCTTGGTGTGATTCCATTTGTAACATTGCAAAATTTATCAGGATACAGTTTATGGAAATTACTGAAAACATGGTTTTTTAAGATTTCAGAATGTAGTTGTGATACACCATTAACAGTATGACTACCAACAATTGCAAGCCTTGCCATGTGGATTCTTCTATCACCGTTACCTGTTATAATTGACATTTGCCACTTTATTTCTGGTTCATCAGGAAAAGTATTCTCAACCTGTATCATGAATCTTCTGTCTATTTCCTGTATTATCTGTAGGTGCCTCGGAAGTAAATAGTTCATAAGGCCTTCTGACCATGTTTCAAGAGCTTCAGGTAAAACAGTATGATTTGTATATGCAAAGGTTTTTCGGGTTATTTCCCATGCTTCAGCCCATCCTATCATCTCTTCGTCAACAAGTATTCTCATAAGTTCTGCTATTGCTATAGCAGGATGGGTATCATTTAATTGTATGGCTACCTTATCAGGAAATTCTTCATAGTTTTTATGATCTTTCTTGAATCTTCGGATTATGTCCCTGATTGTAGCGCTAACGCAAAAATATTGTTGTTTAAGCCGCAGTTCTTTCCCCGCAAGAGTCTGATCATCAGGATATAATACTTTTGAAATTGTTTCACTACTACTTTTGTCTTCAACTGCTTTTATATAATCGCCACTATTGAAATATTCAAGATTAAATTCTCTCGATGATTTTGCTGACCATAATCTTAGTGTATTGACAATATCGTTATGAAACCCTGGAATAGGGTAATCATAAGCCATTGCCATAACCTCATCAGTATCAACCCATTCCATTCTGAATCTTCCACTCTCGCCTGTTATTGTGTTAACTCTACCATAAAAGTGAACTGGATATATTACTTCAGGTCTTGGAAATTCCCATGGGTTTCCATATCTCAACCAGTTATCAGGAGATTCAACTTGATAACCGTTGATTATTTTCTGGTTAAATATACCATATTCATATCTTATGCCGTACCCGTATGCCGGATAGCCATGTGTTGCAAGTGAATCAAGAAAACATGCTGCAAGCCTTCCGAGACCTCCATTACCAAGCCCTGCGTCCCACTCATGTTCTATAATTTCTTCATAAGTAAGGCCAAGAACATCAACAGATTTGCTATAGTCTTCTGGTAAGTTAAGGTTTATGACGTAATTTCTTAGTAGTCTTCCAAGAAGAAATTCGAGTGAAAGATAATAGACCCTCTTTAAATCTTTATAATAATATTGCTGTTGGGTATTCATCCATGCTTCAGTAAGGTTTTCCCGAACAGACATTACAACAGCATTGAATTTATCTCTTGGAGTAGCCGAGAATTTATCTTTTGCAAAAGTGTAAATTAAGTGATCTAATAATGACTCATGAAATATTTTTATTGCTCTTGCCATAAATTTTTCTATATTTTTTTAATATCTTTTTAAATTATTTATCGTATTTTTTGCCTGATTATTAAGCTTAAATATTATTAAATTTTATTATTGATAATTTTATAATCTTTATTGTAAAATTGCAAATCATTCATTGACTTTGTCATCATTTTTGTATATTCTAACACTCGGTGGACAAACATGAAAATATTCCCCAAAGAGACAGATTTTTTTACTATATTTGAGAAAGCGGCTGCAAATGCAACTCATGCTGCCACCTTAATCGTTGGTATCATGGAACATTTTACCAATCTTGAGGCATGGGCTCGTGAGGTACATGAACTTGAGCAGGAAGGCGATGTAATGACACACGATATTATTAGAAAACTGAACAAAACTTTTGTAACACCTATAGATCGGGAAGATATTCATGCGCTTGCATCAACACTTGATGATATTGTTGACCTTATATGGGGTGCTGCTGACAGATTGACTGTATTCAAATTGAAGGAATCC
>FWPV01004041.1_pt1 | contig 31939 bp, 37 predicted proteins | sample 2228371 | NCBI WGS metagenome assembly FWPV01 (sample SAMEA103939776, study PRJEB20133) | metagenome
AGCCAATGGCGCCGGAAAGAAGAGTGCCGAGATCAGTGATTGAGAGGTTTGAAGGTTTGGAAATGGCAATTGAGACACAGGGACAATTATAAATTCGGGGAGGAGAAACGCTGCTGTCAGTACATGTGCATTGTGCCAAATAAGTAGCAAGAAAACCTAGGGCAGTCATATATAGTATATAATAATAAAGTTATACTTCCCTATATTTTTTGTCAATAGTCTATCTTCTAGAAAATCTTAGGCAGTTTGATGATAAAACCCTCTTCCGCCATGCCGAAAAATGAAAGAATGAGAAGGAAGATAGCCCAGGCCGCCATCACGATAAAAAGACCGATGATGGCGTTAATGATTTTGTTTCGAGCCGCTTCCAAGGCGCCTTTATCTCCGCCAGAAGTGATCCAGGATAAACCGCCGATAATAAGATTGATAAATGTCCAGATGGTGGCAACGGTTAAAAGAAGACCAACTAAGCCGGAAATAAGTTTGCTCAGAAGGTTGGGTGCATTGGCAGGATCATTAAAGCTTGGAATAACCGGGTTTTGGATGGGTGAGATTGACGCCATATTATTGGATGCCTATATTTTGTAAAATCTCTCCTGGGTTAAGAATATTTAATCCCAAAATACTACCGACTACAGCGACTAAAATATAAGCAGAGACAACAATAATAAGCCCGATGATGGAGTTGAAAATCTTATTTCTTGCCGTCTCTAGTGCTCCTTTGTCTCCGCCTGCCGATATCCAGGCAATGCCGGCGAGGATAAACTGGATAAAAAACCAAAGACCTGCTACAGCGGTCAGGACGCCGACAATAGAGCTTAAGACGGAATTAAGTTTATTACCCACATCTTCAGTTGTTTTACCTCCACAGAGGAAGCTAGCCAAGGGTCCCATGCCCTCACCACACCCAAGGCCATAATTAGTTGAGGAAGTTGCAGTTGGAGCAGCCAGAACATAGTTAATATTTGTTAATTTTAATATTAAAAATAGAATTAAGATAAATTGCAAAGATATTTTTTTAATCATAACTTTGGTTGTAAGATGGCGGTTGGGTTTTTGAAAAAGAGTATGCCGATAATTGCCGCCAGAAGAAACGAACAAACTATGATAAGGATCCCGACGAAAGTTTGCCAGATTTTCTCCCAAGCTTGGGTAATTTTTTTAGGATCGCCACTTGCGCTCATAAAGCCAAAACCGGCAAGGATAAGATTTAAAAAGGCCCAAAGTCCAGCGACAACAAAGACCAACTTCAAAAGATTGTTAAGGAGAAGAATCGGACCGGTAAGTTCGCCACTACTGTTTACTCCCGGTAGAGTTATCCATGGTGGTGGGGTGACTTTACCGATTACATCATCTGTAGTAGTGGCAAGTAGGTTGAAAATTGTCATCTTAAAACAAGTTTATTGCACCTCCGGTAAGATAATTTATAATCTGCAAAATCCAGTAGGCGCTAAACATGATGATAAAGCCTATGATTGTGTATGTCAAAAACTGTTTGCGGCTTTCCATACCATGGGCATCTCCGCTTCCGGCAGCTGCTAATACTCCCAGCCCAGCAATCACAACTAGGATAAAAAAGACGATGCCGCCAACAAGAACGATTTTGGGAAGAAGATTTGAGACAAGCCCCGAGAGCGTACAAAAACCACCCCTTTCGCATGAAAGTGGCCAACTGCTGCCGATTGATACTTGGGCAAGCAAATTATCCTGCATAATTTTAAGTGTAGGTAAAAAGGCGATTATTTGTCAAATAATGTATAATTTACTGCATGATGCAGAATAATAAGACGACTAAGATAAAAATGGATGAACAAAAGATCGTAGAGCGTATTTTAGCAGGAGATGAAAAGGCGCTCCGGTTTTTTTACCGGCATTTTGCCCCGCCGCTTTTTTCCTACGTCAAAGAAAAAATTGCCGTAGAGGAGGACGTTGAAGAAATAGTGCAGGATGTCTTTCTTTCAGCGGTTGAGGGATTTCGGGATTTTGCTTTTCGCTGTCGGCTTTTTACCTATCTTTGCAGTATTGCCAACCACAAGATTGTCGATTTTTACCGCAAAAAAAAGCTCAAAAGCGTTTTATTCTCCCATCTTTCTGACTTTGAACCTTTGGTTTCAACCCTTCTTGGTCCGGAGGAGAAGTTAGATGAGGAATTTTTAAGAGAAAAAATTAGGCAGACTTTTGAAAAACTTTCTCCACGCTACCGGCAAATTCTTAGGCTTAAATATATCGAGGGTTTTTCCGTTTCGGAAATCGCCAGCAAACTTTCTTTATCATTTAAAAGCGCAGAGAGTCTGCTTTTTCGGGCGAGAAAATCTTTTGTCGCAGCCTACGCTTTATGAAAAAAGACGAATTTTATCAAAATTTAGTTGCTAAAATGCGTGAGGTTTCCCAGCTTCCGCCGCAACGAATCGGTCCTCTCACGCCTTTTTACAAATTAGTTGTGCCCCAATTTAAGTATTCTCCTTGGAAAAGCGGAGCGGCTTTTTCTCTTTTGGGAACACTTTTTCTTTATCTTATATTTGGCTCTTTGGTTGTCAAGCTTGCCTCGATTTTACAGTTTGGATTTTAAGCATGGGCGATTTTCTTATTAAAGTTTTCCGGCTTTTTATTCTTTTTGGAAGAAATTCCGCCGGCTCCTTAAATCAGCCGTATATTACCTACCGGAAGCTTTCCGATGAAAAGACTGATGCTTGGCAGACGGTTTTTATTTTTCTTTTTTGCTTGGTTTATTTTGCCTTTGCCAGCTTGGTAAGAGTTGGAGTAAGAAATCCGTTTCTTCTTACGGTAAAATTCAATAGTCTTTTACTAAGTGCAGGAGTAGGTTTTTTACTAGTGATATTGCTTCTTTCTCTAGCAGCAAAAATATTTGGTCAAAGCGTAACTCTTAAGGCCACTTTTACTCTTTGGTCGTTTTCTCTTCTGCCCACAATTATCTGGTTTTTTGTAACTTCTATTCTTTACATTATTTTGCCGCCACCGCGGACGCTTTCAATATGGGGCAAGGCTTATAGTTTCCTTTACATTGCTTTTTCGTTGGCTTTGCTTTTTTGGAAGCTGATTCTTTACTACTTAACTCTACGTTTTTCCTTGAGAATTGATATGGTAAGGATTTTCTTTATTTCGCTTATTATTTTTCCCTCACTTTTTGCTTACTCATTATTAATGTACAAATTAGGGATATTTCGTATCCCATTTATATAAATTATAAATTACAATGTTTTTTTCTAACTAAAAGAGTAAAGGTTTTTAAATTATTGTTTTATTAAAAGATTATTCGATGAGTTGAAATGACATAAATAATATGTCTTTGAGAGATTTTAAAACCATTGAGGAGAGAAGGAAATTTATTGAAGAAAAAGTCAGGACAAAATTGACTAGCATCAGCGTATATCCGTCTGATCTAGAGATTGCAAGTAAAAAAAACTGCGAAAACATGATTGGTGGAGTAACGGTGCCGCTTGGTATTGCCGGGCCGATATTAATCAAGGGTGATTTCGTAAAGGGAGAATATTATTTGCCTTTAGCAACAACAGAAGGGGCTCTTGTTGCCTCTGTTTCCAGAGGATGTAAGGCGATTACTCTTTCAGGCGGAGCAAAAGTTTTTACCCAAAACGTAGGTATAGGGCGGGGTATTCTTTTCAAAACAGAAGACCTTAAAGCGGGTTTTGCGCTTAAAGACTGGCTTTCAGGAAACTTCGCCAAAATTTCTCAAAAAGCCAATGAAACCTCTTCACATTTGGCTTTGAAAACTATTTTTACTAAGGTTATCGGAAAAAATGTCTTTGTTCGTTTGTCTTTTGACACGATGGACGCTATGGGAATGAATATGGTGACGATTGCCGCAGAAGCAATCGCAAAGCTTGTTGAGGCAGAGACCAAGGCGATGTGTGTTGCTTTAGCCGGAAATTTTGATATCGACAAAAAGCCCGCTTGGTTAAACAGTCTTTTGGGTCGGGGTAGGGAGATATGGGCTGAAGCTACAATACCTGTTGATATTGTGAAAAAAGTGCTCAAGACTACTCCTGACAAAATTCATGAAGTAGCGATGCGAAAATGTCTGATTGGTTCCGCCTTAAGCGGTTCTTTAGGCTTTAACGCGCACTTTGCCAATGTTGTGGCGGCCATTTTTATTGCCACCGGTCAGGATGTAGCCCATACCGTAGAAGGAAGTTTAGGCATTACTACGACAGAAATAGTTGAAAAAGGTCTATATATATCCGTCCATCTTCCCGATTTGCCAATAGGGACAGTTGGAGGGGGTACGGCTTTGCCTTCACAAAAAGAAGCACTTGCAATTTTAGGAATAAGTGGAGGCAACAAGGGAGAAAGCGCGGCAAAACTGGCGCAAATTGTAGGAGCCGCAGTTTTGGCTGGTGAGCTTTCCCTTCTTTCATCAATTAGTGAAGGGTCGCTGGCTTCTAGCCATCGAAAATTGGCAAGAAATAACAAGTGATTCAAGCTATTTATAAGTTATTCAGTTAACTTATGCAGAGTGTAAACATTTTAGGCTATGGGGTTTATGTTCCCCGCAACCGAATTACTGTTTCTGAAATTGCCAGAAATTGGGGTAAGAATCCTCTTGATGTTGAAAGATCATTGGGGATTACAGAAAAATCAGTAGCTTCTTTTGATGAAGATGCGGTAACACTTGCCTATGAGGCAGCCTCTTTTGCTTTGAAAAGAGCTGGTTTTGAAGCTAGTAAGCTTGAAGTGTGCCTAGTCGGTTCAGAAAGTCATCCCTACGCGGTTAATCCTACCTCAACTATTGTTTCCGAATTTTTAGGTGTGGGCAGAAAATATTTGGCTACGGATTTAGAGTTTGCCTGTAAGGCGGCTACCGCCGGTATTATTGCCCTTGCGGGTTTGCTTTTAAGCGGAAAAGTTTCTTATGGATTAGTGATTGGTAGCGATACTGCACAATCCAGACCGCATGATATCTTGGAATATACGGCCGCGGCGGCAGCCGCGGCCTTTATTCTAGGTAAAAGCGAGAACAAAATTGCGGAAATTTTGGATTTTGCCTCTTATTCCTCGGACACTCCTGATTTTTGGCGAAGAGACGGTGTTCGTTTTCCGAGTCATGGCGGACGCTTTACCGGCGAACCAGCTTATTTTACTCATGTTGAAGGAGCAGCAAGATTACTTCTTAGTAAGATTAAAATGAAACCTTCAGATTTTGATTATTGCGTTTTCCATATGCCTAACGGCAAATTTCCAAGAGTCGTAGCAAAACGTTTAGGTTTTACCGCAGAACAACTTGTTCCCTCTCTTATTGTTGATGAGATTGGTAATCCCTATTCAGCTTCATCTCTTTCCGGGCTCGCTGCGATTTTAGACATCGCCAAGCCAAACCAAAATATTTTTATGGTCTCTTACGGCTCTGGGGCTGGGTCTGATGCTTTTTTCATAAAAACAGGAAAAGCTCTTCCCAAAAGCCGCTCGCTTGCTCCACTTTTTTCAGAAGTCACAACAGATAAACACTATTTGTCATACGTGGAATACCTGAAACAAGGAAGAAAAATATGAGGGTCCATATTTTAGGGGGAGCAACAACTAAATTTGGGGAACTTTGGCATCTTTCGCCTAGGGATTTGGTGAAAGAGGCGGTATCTGAAGCTCTTTCCGATGCTGCTCTTAAGATAGAGGATATTGACGCGATTTTTGTGGGCAACATGCTCTCAAGTTCTTTGGGCGGTCAGGATCATCTAGGAGCTTTTTTTGCTGAGGAGTTGGGTACAAACGTTTCTGCTGTAAAAATTGAAGGAGCCTGTGCTTCTGGAGGGTTGGCAGTTCATAGCGGAGTTTTGGCGGTTTTATCAGGAGTTTACAAAAATGTTTTGGTAGTGGGTGTTGAGAAGATGACTGATCATAAACCAGAGGAGGTTGCCAAAATGCTTATGGGCGCAGGGTCAGACCCTGAAAGAGAATCCGGGGCAACCTTTCCTGGGCTTTATGCTTTAATCGCTCGTGCCCACATGGAGAAATACGGAACAACAGAGGAGCAGATGGGCTATGTAGCGGTGAAAAATCATTTTCACGCCTCTCTTAATTCCCACGCTCAGTTTGTCTCTCCCATTACTTTGGAAAAAGTTATGAAAAGTCCGGTAATCGCAACACCTCTTAAACTTCTTGATTGCTCGCCGATTACTGATGGAGCAGCCGCAGTGATACTTTCAAACAATAAACACAAGAAGAAAAACAGCAGAAAAAAAGAAAACTCCGTTTGTATTGTTGCTTCTGTTGTAGCTACGGATACATTGGGTTTAGCTGAAAGAAAAGATTTAACTACTCTTGCTGCGGCAGTAAATGCCGCAAAAAAAGCCTATGATATGGCAAAAGTTAGGCCTTCTGATATTGACGTAGCCGAAGTGCATGATTGTTTTACCATTGCCGAGATTATTGCTATGGAAGATTTGGGATTTTTTCCCAAAGGTCAGGCAGCTCGCGCCATCTGGGAGGGAAAGACTAGATTTGGTAGTGGACATCCGGTAGTTAATACCTCCGGAGGGCTTAAAGCCAGCGGACATCCGGTAGGAGCAACTGGTGTCAAACAAATTGTAGAAATTTATCAACAGTTGAAAGGAGTCGCCGGAAAAAAACAGGTTGCAGGTGCAAAGGTGGGATTGACGCATAATGTTGGTGGAAGCGGGGCTACTGCCGTAGTCCATATACTTAAGTTGCTTAAGTAAGTTAAATTAATTAAAGATATGTTATCTCCAGTCAAAATTTGGCGGAATCAAAAAAAAGTAAGCGCCCTTTTGGGATTGGAAGGAAAGGTAATTTCTTACACCGAAATTCACGTTCCACCTGAAGGTTTTAAAAACCAAGCGCCTTATGTGGTGGCTTTGGTTAAGCTTCGAAACGGTAGGGGTGTGGTAGCACAGCTGGTTGATTATGAACCCCATCAACTTGTTATCGGTCAAAAAGTGAAAACCGTTCTTAGGCGAACCCGCGATGCGGGAGAGGAGGGTGTTATTCCTTACGGGATAAAGTTTAAACCAATAAGATGATTACCGTCTCTTCCCCCGGCAAAATCCATCTTTTAGGCGAACATGCGGTTGTCTATGGCAAACCGGCACTTCTTGCCGCTATCGATAAAAGAGTCTATGTGAGAATTAAAAACCAAGAAAGAGGAAGCAAGAATAAAAATAAACTATTGATACATTCTGCTTATGGAGATAAGTTGATAAGACAGGCAATCGACATTTTTAAAAAGGCATTTTCTCTAGATAGTCTTCCTCCGATTGAGATAGAGATTACTTCCGAAATTCCTGTCGGTTCTGGTCTTGGATCTTCGGCAGCAGTTTCTGCGGCCACCATTGGTGCACTGATGAAATTTGTCAAAAACCTTTGGAATCCTTTCCGTATTAATGAATTAGCCTATGAGGTAGAAAAAATAGCCCATGGTCATCCATCAGGGGCTGATAATACTACCGTCGTCTTTGGGGGATTGGTTTGGTTTCGTCGCGAATTTGATTTTCTTAAATCAATCTGGAGTTTACCCGTTTCATCGCATGAAGGAGGGAATTCTTTATATAAGATCCCTCAGTTTATTTTGATTGATACCGGTGTCCCTTTAGAAACGACAAAGGAAATGGTTGATGGTATTTCTAGAGCTTATAAAACAAACAAAAAGAAGATGGAAGAACTTTTTACCGATCAGGAACAACAGACAAAAAAATTATTATTGGCTCTAAGGAGCGGTGACAGAAAGCAGCTGGTTAGCGCAATAAGGAGGGGACAGCGGAATCTTGAAAAGATGGGAGTAGTTTCCGACTTTGCTAGGAAAATTATCAAAGAAATGGAAGAAAAAAATGGGGCAGCAAAGGTTTGCGGCGCTGGTGGAAGAAAAAAAAGAAGTGGTGTACTTCTTTGTTATCACGAAAATCTGGACGTCTTAAAAAAAATAGGAGAAAAATATCGTCTTCCTGTTCATGAAGTGAAATTAGCAGGAGAAGGAATAAGGCTAGAGAATAAAGGATTAGGAAGTAAAAATTAAGTATTAAAATATAAAGATTTTTTGTTCTTAATTCTTGATTTTTAATATTTAATTCCTGTTTTATGAATAAGAAAAAAATTGATAATAAAAATGAGTATTTAGAAGAAAAAGCTTCTGGCAAACTCATACTTTTAGGCGAACATGCGGTTGTCTACGGTTATCCCTGTATTGCAATAGCAATAAATAGGTATTTGACTGCGGCTGTTACTTTTTCGGAAACGAAAAAGGATATAGTTATAACACCAGAAGTGCCTAATCAATCTTTTATTAAAGAAACAATTAAATTTTTTCGAAAAAGATTTGGTAAGAAAGAACCAATATTTGTAAAAACAAAAAGTGAGATCGGCGATTATGGTTTTGGTTCATCAGCCGCAGTTGTTGTGGCAACGATGAAGGCACTTTCAAGGCTTTTTGGGATAAAAATTGATAATCAGGCATTGTTTGATTGCTGTTATCAGATTGTTTTAAATGTTCAGGGTAACGCTTCAGGATGTGATGTGGCCGCAGCAATTTATGGTAGTACACTTTCTTCCGTACCGTATCATGGGTATGGGGTTTATTTTGCTCAAAATGGCAAAATCATCGAGTCTTTTGATATTTTTGATCTTCCGCTTGTTGTTGCTTACTCTGGATTGAAAGCAGAAACTGTAAATCAAATTAACCTTGTCAAAGAAAAGATGAAAAGCTACAAAAAAGGAGTCATAAAGATTTTTGAAAATATCGCTAAATTAGTAGATCAAGCAAAAATAGCAATTTCCGATAAAGATTGGGTGCGGCTTGGAATACTTATGAATTATAATCAGGATTACCTAGAGAGTCTTGGTGTTTCGACCGAAAAATTAAATAGTTTGATTTTGGCGGCAAGAAAGGCTGGCGCTTTGGGCGCTAAACTTTCTGGAGCGGGAGGGGGAGATTGTGTCATAGCTTTAGTTTCAAAAGAGACAGAAAATCAAGTGAAAGAAGCAATAATCCGTGCAGGAGGTCAGATAATTAAGATATGAAAGCTTCTGCCATCGCGCCATCAAACATTGCTTTTATTAAATACTGGGGTAAGCGCAATGAGAAACTTCGTCTTCCAGCCAACGGAAGCATTTCTATGAATTTAAGCGCAATGACCACGACTACCACCGTAGAATTTTCCAGAAATTATAAGGAAGATACGGTGATAATAGACAAAAAAACTGCAGAAGGTATTGTCAAAAGCAGAGTTATGAAACATTTAGACAGAGTAAGGAAACTTAGCAAAATAAATTATAAAGCCAAAGTAGTAAGTCTCAATAGTTTTCCGGCCTCCTCTGGTTTGTCTTCATCTGCGTCTGCTTTTGCTGCTTTGACTTTGGCGGCGGTTTCCGCTTCCGGTTTGAAAATTGATAAGGAAGAATTATCTTCCTTAGCAAGGAGGGCTTCAGGTTCTGCCTGTAGGTCCATACCGGATGGATTTGTGGAATGGTTTGCCGGAACAACGGATAAAACTTCCTTTGCCAAGTCGATTTATCCCCCAGATTATTGGGATCTGCGTGATGTAGTGGTAGTGGTTAATAACAGGGAAAAAGCGATAAGTACCACCAAAGCCCAAGAAAACGCTTTTGCCAACCCCTTTTTTCAGACAAGGCTAAAAATGATCGATAAAAAGATAGGTAAGCTTAAGGAATTTTTGAAAAAAAAGGATTTTGCCGCCTTTGGGAAACTTATTGAAGACGAAGCTTTGGAGCTTCATGCGGTTATGATGACTGGTAATCCATCCCTTTTTTTTCTATTTCCGGAAACTGTACTTCTTATAAGATTAGTAAGAGATTGGAGGAGTGAAGGTTTGTCTGTCTATTTTACCCTCAACACGGGTCATAATCTGCATCTTATTTGCCGGGAAAAAGAAGTGCCAGAGCTTTGTAAAAAACTAAAAAAAGTTGATGAGGTTAAAAGAATTATTATTAATCAGCCGGCAGAGGGAGCAAGGATTATTAAGAAACACCTATTTTAATTTATGATTGAAGAAAAACTTTCGGATTTTAGGAAGAAGATTGATCCTCTTATTCAAAAATATTTTGAGCAGAAGATTGGAAAATACCGCAAAATTTTTCCCCAGAGCAAAGTTTTAATCGAACAGATCAAAGACTTAACTCTTCGGGGCGGAGACAGGATCAGGCCGGCTATTTTTTACTATGGTTTTTTGCTTATCAAGAAACCAAGAGAGAAAGAAGAGAAAGAATTATTACGTTTATCAATCGCGCTTGAGATGTTTCACAGTTTTGCTCTTATTCACGATGATATTCTTGATGGTAGTTTTCTTCGTCGCGGTAAAAAAACGGTAAATAGGTATTTTGAGGAAAAATTTGCTAATGATTGGGGTAGCCGGTTGGCAATTTTAGCAGGGGATCTTGCGGAAATTTTTAGCCAAGAAATTTTTCAAAGTGATCTTTTTGGAGAAAATCTTAGGAAGGCGAAGATGGTGTTTTATAAACTTAAAGAAGAAATGGTAATCGGAGAATACATGGATACTGTTTTTCCCCTCGAAAGTGATATTCCAGATAAAAAAACGATTAAAGCAATGCTTTGTTTCAAGTCTGGATATTATTCCGTCCAAAAACCTCTACTTATGGGAGCGATCTTGGCAGGAGTAAGTGATAAGGATTTGAAGATACTTGAGGATATTGGTGGCAAGCTTGGCCTTGCTTTCCAGATAAGGGATGATGTTTTGGGTATTTTTGGGAAGGAAAAATCTATCGGCAAATCCGTAACTTCCGACATTGTCGAGGGCAAGCGGACGCTACTTATAGTGGCGACATTAGATAGACTACGAGATGAAAAAGAAAAAAACCGTTTCCTAAGTTGTTTTGGCCGGAAATCACTTTCTGAAAAAGAAATTTTGTATGTTAAGGAGATGATAAAAAAATGGGGAGGGTTGGATTTTTGCCAAAAACAGTGTGCTAAGTTGGTTAGCCAGGCTAAAACAATACTTAAGAGATCTTCTTTTCGAAGGGAAGCAAAATCGTTTTTGATGGGTCTTGCCGATTTTCTCGTTTTTCGGCGGTATTGATAATATGATTGTTCCTAAACATGTCGCTATTATCATGGATGGTAACAGGCGTTGGGCGAAAAAACACGGCCAAGCTGCTTCTGCCGGACATGTTGAGGGAGAGAAACGGATTGAACCAATTATTGATACGGCTATAAAGATGGGTATTTCCACTCTTACTTTTTGGGCCTTTTCCACAGAAAATTGGCACCGTAAAGAGGAAGAAGTGGATTTTCTTCTCTCTTTTATGAGAAAAATTCTTGAGAAAAAAATTGACAATTTTCATCTAAAAAACGTAAGAGTAAGATTCATCGGGGATCTTTCCAAGTTTTCTTCTGATATACAAGAAAGTGTCAGACAATGGATGGAGAAGACTAAAAACAATAAGAAAATTACTGTTAATATAGCTTTAAATTACGGAGGGCGGGATGAAATATTGCGGGCAATTATTAAGTTTTCCAATCAGCTGTTTACTCAATCAAATAATGAAAAAGATTTAGAGAGGCAATTCAACAATTTGACAATGGAAAGGTTTGGCAATTTTTTGGATACCGCCAATCAGCCGGATCCGGATCTTTTGATAAGAACCGGGGGAGAAAAAAGATTGTCAGGTTTCATGCTTTGGCAGCTTGAGTATACCGAACTTTATTTTACCGATATCTTGTGGCCGGATTTCACGCCGGAAGAATTTCAAAAAGCTATCGAAGATTATCAGCATCGTATAAGAAGGTTTGGAAGGTAATGACGATATGTTATATAATAGATACCAGATTATAAACTATCGCCTATAGACTAATTTTTATGGATCGCGATCGTTTAACAATTACTCTTTCTAAGTCCCTCCTTGCCAAAATCGATGATTTTATTGACGGTACAAAGATCCGTAATCGTAGCCACGCAATCGAATATCTTATCAGAAAAAGCCTAGTTCCCAAAGTAACGCAGGCGGTGATTTTAGCTGGCGGCAAAGGAGTTAAGATGCGGCCATTTACTTTTGAGATGCCGAAAGGACTTTTTCCCGTCGGGGGCAAGCCGATTTTGGAGTATATCATTGAACTTCTTCGCCAAAATGAGATACGCGATATCATTTTCTCAATTGGTCATCTGGGAGAGAAAATTCAGGGACATTTCGGTGACGGCAGCAAGTTTGGGGTGAAAATTACCTATGTTATGGAAGATAAGGAGGCCGGGACAGCCGGAGCTCTTGTTTTGGCAAAGAAACACCTTAAGAGCGATAATTTCTTGGTCGTGCATGGAGACATTTTGATAGATCTTGATGTTTTGGATTTTGTTTCTTTTCATAAAGAGCAGGGAACAATTGCAACCATTGCTTTGACTTCGGTGGTTGATCCATCAAGTTTTGGCGAAGTAGTTTTAAATGGTACGAAAATAGTCCGCTTCATCGAAAAACCGGAAAAAGGCAGACAGACTTCCCAGCTTATAAACAGTGGTTTTTACATCTTTAATAAAGATATTTTTTCTTATATCCCCAAAACCATACCTTCTCTTCTTGAAGATGTTTTTCCTAAGCTTATTGAGATGAAAGAATTATCTGGTTTTCCTTTTGCCGGTCGCTGGGTGGATATAGGTACACCTGTTTCGTATGAACGGGCGATAAAAGAATGGGGAAGGGAAAAAGAGGTAGCGTCATAGCATCAATAGCTTCAGTAAATTAGTAAATCAATTAAAAACTAATTAAATAGCAAAATATTTCTAAATGGGTCGATATAACAGCAAAATCAAGGTTCAACCTTGATTACCTTGTAGGAGTGGCGACTGGGTTATAGACTCCAAGCTTAAAGACATAGTCAATTATCTGTACCAGCCAGAAGCTGATAAAAATTATGACAAACCCTAAAACCGCGTAAGTGATTCTCTGCCTTCCCGAGGCTGCCTTTTTGGGATCTCCCATGGCTGTAAGGTAACTAAATCCTCCCCAGAGAAGATAGGCAAGAAGCAGTAAGCCGGCTATCGAAAAAAGAAGAGGTAAAGCCTTCGTTACAATTGAGGAGAGGGTTGTGAAATCTTCCGTCCTGAAACCTGGAGGATTGGATATCTCTACAGTTGGTGTGCCTGAACTTCCGGGAAGCTTAAGCGCAAGCTGGTTTAGCATACTTTCAATATATTAGCTTAATTAGGTAAATTAGACAAATCAACCCAACTTAGGCTATTTTCCAAATCCGGGAAGACGCAAGATGTCTACCCCGATTACCTGAAGTATAAAGACAGAGAAAATTATCAAAATAAGCCCCGAGAGTGAAGAGACGATAATCTGTTTGGCTTCTTCGATTTTCTCCGGATTGCCGCTTGATGTTAAAATTAAAAACGAGCCGTAGAGAAAGTAGAGAAAAGAAATTACACCAGCCAGCCCAAGTCCAGTAGTGAAGACGAATTGCTCAATGATTCCTGATAGATCCGCTGGTAAGCACCCAAATGCCGTCCAAACATAGGGTTTTCCTCCTCCTTTGTCTTTGTCCGACTTAGGTTTGTCTCTCATACATTCGTAACATTTACCCCTGTCAGTATTTCTATCATCTTCCGCACCACTTAGCTGGTCGCAAATGTAGGCAAGATTGGGAAGAGGTTGAGGAGCGGCGCTGGGTGGGGCTGTCGGGTGCGGTGCTATAGTTACGTTACCAGGATTAGTAGTATCATCCGACACGTTTATTGTTATACTACCGCATTGACCGATTATAGGATTATAATTGTTTCCATCGTTTGGTTTATAAATGTCATGACCATTAGAGGTGGGATTACAATAAGATGAATTAGGGTCTTGACAATTAGTAGAGTATGCTAGTTTAAATGTTATAGTTTCAGTAATGGTTTTTTTTTCTGTGATATAGCCAAGCGAAATATTAACTTTACCAGAGGAAGGATCATTAAGCTTGATGATTTTGTTGTCATAACTGGATTCCACATAATAAATAGGGTAATAAATTAGGTTTCCTTGTCCAATATCATAGATCGGACTGAGTGTGGGGGTGATCGGGGTGAATATCTGTGTGATATTTAAATTGGCAGGAATAAGTGGAGGAGAAGGAGAAATAGTAGTTTCTAAACATTGTATCGTAGGAAATACTGGTGGGACAATTTTAAAACTAAACGTAATTTTCTTGCTGCAGTATGGATTTGGGTTTGTCTTTCCTGTATTTGGATCAACAATTCTGAGCCATAAGGTAAAATTAAAATTTTCTAAGAAAATGTTTTTGGCTTGTGCAGGGAGTGAATTTAGAGTATACAAAGCATCTCCATTATAAAAATCTGCAAATTTAAAATTGTTTTGAATTTGATACTGGTTAGATCCATCTTTTTTTTGTGTAGGTGTTATCGTAAACAAAGATTCCACGCTCTCATCAAATCCGGTTTCTTCTAACCTTCCATCTTTTTTTGTTTTCTCTAAATATAACTTAAATTGTAATGTGTTTGCGTTTGGTAAGTTTTTCTTCAGAAGAAAAGTGTAAAAAAAATGATCATTATTGATTAAACCACTTAGTGTTTCATCATCAAATTTCTTCTCAACAGGAATAGTTATAGTTACATCCTCGGGAGACACGCTTTCGCAATTATCTTCACTTTGCGCCCTGATTTGGGTTTTTACATCAACATTTGTGTTCAAAAGATAACAAACGATGACTATACTTAGTATTGTGACAATTTTTAATACAAATTTATACATAAGTTTTCACACAAAAGCCACCTCTAAGGTAAATCTCCGTTGGCGCTCTGGGTGTAAGAATACACCTTAGAGGTGCCCCAGATAGGACACCTTGGGTATTTTGGTATATTTTAACTATTTTCCGAATCCCGGAATTTTAAGTATGTCTACGCCTATTACGCTTAAAAGGAAAGTGGAGAAAAGGATGAGGAGGATTCCGGCAATTGAGGAAATGATAATACTTTTGCCTGACTGGAGGCGTACTGGATCTCCCGATGAAGTCAGTACCATGGCGCTTCCCCAAAGCACCATGATAAAGGCCGTTCCTCCGGCCATGCCGAAAATAATTGAAAGAAGCGAGCGGACAAAAGGACCACCGGATGGGTCAGTTGAAAAGCATCCTAAGACTGTCCAATAAGTCCGGTCTCGTCGTGCGCCTGTTGAATCAAAGAGGCAGTTACGGCAGGCGGTCCAGTTAGGAGGTGGATTGGGATTAGTTTCTTTATTGCACCAGCCGCAGGGATCGCAGGTAGTGGTGCCTGTCGGCGTTGGGGTGGCTGTTGTCGCTGTAGCAAGAACAGAAGCACCAAAGATTCTACCTACGCCAAGGTTTTGGCGGTCAGGTAAAAGGCAAGAAGCAAGAATAAAAAACAGAAAAATAGTGAAAAAAAATTTCTTGGGCATTAATTATATAATAGAAATTCAAAAGACAAAAATCAAAAGTCAAAAGTAAGGTATAATATAAATAAATATTATCATGAGAAAATGGAGCGATGTAAAAGTTAGGCGATGAAAATCTTTAGAATACTTTCAATAATTTTTTTACTTTTTTCTGCTTGCTTTTTACCCCCTTCTTTTGTCCGCGCCGATGAGCTTTCTGATATTGAGAAAAAACTTTCGGATCTTAAGCAGGCTTTGGCAATGTCTATTGCCGCAACTACTCCTTTGGAAAAAAACTTAGGCAAACTTGAAGCGAGTCTTGCGGAAATAAGAAGCAAGATAGAACTTATTGAAAAGGAAGTTGCCCTTAAAGAAAAGCAGGTAAAAGAGGGCGAAGAACTTTTTGTCCTCGCAGAGGAGATGCTTTCTCAGAAAGTCCGACAAATCTACAAATCAACCTCCCAATTTACTTCCTCCGGGCTTTTTCTGGTTCTTAATAGAAATTTTAGCGATTCATTAAGAGTATTTGGTTACCAGCGGGCGGTCATTGCAAATGATCGAGATACAATAGTAAAACTGGTTTTATATATCAAGGATTTGGAGCAGAAGAAAAAACAGCTTGAGGAGGAAAAAATAAGATTAGCCAAGGTGAAGGAAGAAACGGATGTGCAGGCGGCTTTTTTACAAAAAGAAATTGCTGGTGCCAAGAAATATCAAGCGCAGATTTCAAGTCAAATCGCCCAACTTTCCGCCCGCCAAAAAGAACTCCTTGCCCAAAAACTGGCTAGCTTAAATCTGCCGACAACTTTAGGAGCAGGGCCTTTGTATTGTACCGACGACCGGAAAATTGATCCCGGTTTCGGTAATGCTTTTGCCTTTTTTACCTACGGTATTCCCCATAGAGTGGGTATGAATCAGTATGGAGCATATGGTCGGGCTAAAGCTGGACAAAATTATAAAGATATCTTAAGGGCATATTATAACAATATCAGTTTTGAAAAAAGAGATAAGGATATGAAGATAAAGGTACAAGGATATGGAGAAAAAGGACTTGATGAATATCTTTTGGGTATATACGAAATGCCAAGTAACTGGCCAATTGAAGCTCTTAAGGCTCAAGCAGTAGCAGCCCGTTCCTATGCTCTGGCCTATACAAATAACGGAGCAGGAGAAATTTGTACAACCCAAGCCTGCCAAGTGTATAAAGGAGGCAATAAGGGTGGTGACTGGGAAAGAGCTGTTAAAGAAACAGAGGGAGAGGTGATGGTAGCAAACGGAGAAGTGATTAAGGCTTGGTATGCCTCAACTTTCGGCGGATACAGTTTTACTTCAGGTGATGTTTGGGGCAGTGATCGCTCCTACACTAAACGGATGCGAGATACCGATGGAGATGTAAGTAGTTTTGCAGATCTTGAAAGTCGTGCTTATGACCGTGAATCGCCTTGTTTTTATGCGGCGCAGGGTTACAGAAATGAGTACAATAAATCCGCCTGGCTAAAAAATGAGGAGGTGGCAGACATCGTTAATGTCCTTCTTCTGGCAAAAAAAGATTCGTCAGTCCAGAGCCATCTAGCGCAAACAGATAGGCCAAATCCTGATGGCACAGACACTTGGGATGCGGGGAGGGTAAAACAAGAACTTCGAAATCGCGGAGTGACTCCCTACAATACTATAGGTAATATTTCCGTAGATTGGGACAAAGGTTTGGGAAAGACAACCAGTGTCAGAGTAACAGGAGATGCTGGTGAGAATAGTTTTGACGGAACGGAGTTTAAGAATTTTTTTAACCTTCGGGCTCCGGCTAATATACAAATTGTTGGCCCGTTGTATAATGTAGAGAGGAAATAAAGTGCCGGATATTTTTATTTCGCCAAATACAACTGCCCGGCCAGCCGCAAATTCCGGTATTTCCGAAAGCGGACTTCCTCATATTTCCAATTCAGGCAGCCACGCATTATCCGCTTTTCTTTATAAACCTAAAGAGATCCGTTTTGAGACGCAGGAAGACGATGAATACATTATTTTACTTCTTAGAAAACACTGGATAACTAATTTTGATTGGATAGCAATTAGTTTGATTCTTTTACTTATTCCTCTTTTTCTATTTCCATTTATTCGAGCAAACAGCATTCTCCCTGTGGATTTACCTGTAGCGATTGTAATTTTTGTTACCTTAGTTTGGTATCTTTTTACTTTTTCCTATCTTTTGGTGGAGTTTCTTCTCTGGTATTTTACCGTTTCAATTGTTACCAATGAGCGGATCATTGATATCGATTTTGTTAGTATTCTTCATAAGAAATTTGCCGCAACCCGGATTTCTAAAATTGAAGATGTTACGCTTCGAAGCGGCGGTTTTGCAAGGGCAATTTTTGACTATGGCGATGTAATAGTCCAGACAGCTGGGACAGAAGCACAGTTTGGTTTCTATGGTGTACCCCATCCTGAACAAGTAGTAAGGATTATTAACAGTCTTATGGAGGAGAAAAGAGGAGGAGAAAAGTAAAATTTATGACACCTCAAGAATATTTTGCCAGTATCATACCGTTTGTGCCTTTTTATATTTTTAAGATACTTATTATTGCGGGATTATTGCTCCATGCTGGATTTTCCTTGGTTTTAGTCCGTCAAACCAAACTTATGATTGCCGTAGTCGAAGCGAAAATAAGCCCGTTTATTTATGCGATTGCGATCTTTCATCTGCTGTTTTCTGCCGGTGTATTGGTTTGGGCAATTCTTTTTATATAGTTAACTAACGTGGAATTGACAGTAAAAACAGTAAAAATTACCGCTTCCTCAGATAGCTTTCACTGGGGTGGTTGTTTTGCCGAAAACGGGCTTTTTATTATCCTTGAGGTTACCGGTGATGAAGAAAAACAGGCAGTTTTAAATGGGAAGGAAGTGCTGGATTTGGTTTTGACAAAATTTGCTGATTTAAAAGAGAGAAACTGGGCGACTTTAAACGTATTGCTTTCTTTAGTTAAAGAAAATCCCAAAGTGGTCACCTTTACCGTGGGAATATTAAGTGGTGACGTGCTTTATCTTGGTAATCTGGGGGAAGGGGAAGTGTTGATGAAAAGAGGTGGAAAGTTAGGTAAACTGCTTTCCGCCGGTGAAAGAGCCTCCGGCCGGCTGATGGTCGGTGATAGACTGCTTTTTTCTTCCAAGACATTTATCTTTTTGGTGCCAGAAGAAAAAAGAAAGGATTTTCTTATGATTGAGGAGGATGGTGAAGAGGTAGAGGGTTTATCCATGCTTCTTTCGAAATCAGAAACTGCCGGAGCTGCAGCTCTTTGCGTGAATGTTGAAAAAATGAGGATAAAAAAGGAATTCCCAATGCCTCCTCTTTCGGTTATAAAAAGAAAGGGCATCTCGGGTATAAGCAGGATCAGAAATAAAATCGGCATTTTTAGATCATACATAAGGCATAGACAAGGAAGACTTTTTGAAAATGAAGAAGAGTTAAAACAGAAAAAAATTTTTCTTTCTATTGCTGTTATCCTTATTATTCTTCTTTCGGCAAGCGTCTTTTTCAATATCAGTCACACACGATCAAACAAAGAAAAACAGCGTTTAAGAGAAACCATTGAACTTGTTTCACACCAGTACGATGAGGCAATAAATCTTATCGATCTTAATCCCACGCGCGCCCGTTCTCTTCTTTCTGACTGCAAGCTTAGTCTCTCACCTTTTCTTAAGGAATTTTCCAAAAACTCAAATGAGTATAAAGAGATAAATGAATGGTTGGGAAAGATTTCGGAAAAAGAAGTGGCCGCCTATAAAATATTCAAACTGACTTCTGTCCCGGTTTTTTTCGATATTTCTCTTATTAAACAAGGAGGAAGTGGTAGTCAAATAAGAGGTTTTGGCGAGAAAAAAGTGATTTTAGATACAAAAAATAAATTGCTTTATAGTCTTTTGACCGATACTAAAAAGGCAGAGATTATTGCCGGAAGCGAAGTGGTAAAAGAAGCAAAAAGTATAGCTATTCATGGTAAAAACGCTTATATTTTAAATGAAGATGGTATAGTAAGGATAGATATTACTAGTAAGAAATCGGAATTGGTAATAAAGACTGATGAAAAATGGGGAGATGTAGGGAGTCTTGCGGTTTACAGCGCAAGTCTTTATTTATTGGATCGGACCAAACACGCAGTCTGGAAATATATAGCTACAGAGGTTGGTTATTTGAGTAGGCAAAATTACCTTAACCCTGATGTCCGGACAGATTTTAGCAACGCAAAGGAGCTTTTGATAGACGGATCAGTTTGGGTTTTGCTACCTGATGGGGTATTGAAATTTACCAAAGGTTTAAGCGAGAATTTTTCTTTTAAGGATTTTTCAGAAACCCTTACTAATCTTTCGGTTTTTTCGGTGAGTGATGAGAATAAAGATATCTACATACTTGACAGAGTTAATAGTCGAATACTTCTCTTTGATAAAGAAGGCACCTACCGCGCTCAATACCAGTGGGATGATTTGAGAAATGCTGATGATTTAGTGGCGAGTGAAAACGAGAAGAAAATCTTTGTTTTGGTGGGAAACAAGGTTTATGCCATTGAGATAAAATAAATTACTTGAGTTATTTGGCTAAGTTATAAATTATAAATATGAGAATAGTAAACTCCCGTGTTTTACATGATTTTGAAATTCTTGATACTTTTGAAGCTGGTATTCGTCTTCTTGGTGCGGAAGTAAAATCAGTCAAAGGTGGTAGGATGTCACTTGAGGGGTCTTTTGTAAAAATTATCGGCAGTGAGGTTTACCTTGTAAATGCTCAAATTTTTCCCTATCCCTTTGCTCGTTTTGAAGGGTATGATCCAAGAAGAACTCGCAAACTTCTTTTGCACAAAAAAGAAATTATTTCCCTAAAGACAAAATTAGCAGGGGCTAAATTGACGCTCGTACCTTTAGAATGTTATAATTCGCATGGACTAGTGAAGCTGAAAATAGGTTTGGCTCGCGGCAAAAAACAGTACGAGAAAAGAGAAAAAATAAAAAGACGGGATATTGAAAGAAACATAGAAAGGGAGTTAAGGGGAAAGATATAAAGTATTGTCAATTGGCAAATTATTAAGTAAATTTTTTACGGGGACGTATTGTTCGACAGATCATAGCTCTTTTAAATGGCAAGCCGACGATAGTACAAAAGTCGTAAAACCGTACTAAAAAATATCTGCTAACAAATCTCGCAGAGAAGCACTTCTGGCTGAGCGAGACGCAATTCTTGCCCAGCTGGGAGCATTTGCTCGACCTTCCTTAGCATTAGCTGTATAAGGTCGCATCTATCTTTTCTTTCTCCCGATGAAGGTAGATAGGTGAAAACACGAGTCGGGACGTCAGGAATCAATTGGTTAGTTGGTTCCGGAGTGATTTATAACCAAAACTTTCGTGATTTATCTTTGTCGGTTAAGATCACGGAAGTATATCTAACCGACTAAGCTTGTAGAAGTTTAAAAAAGTTATATCTGGACGAGAGATCACTTCTCTCCGTCTCCACCAATTTATAAATTTTATAAATATTGCTCAACTGTACTAAGCCAGCGGAATTTACTCAAATCTACTCTAAACTTCACAAGTAGAAAAAGTAGCAAATCATATTCTTTTTAGCAGAAAAGGTATCCATTTTTAGTTTTTTCGGCAATATTGGTTTCCAGCAGATCATTGCAAATTTTATTATACTATGAAATATGGTATGAGTATTCTTGACCTTCTTTTTCCTCGGAGATGTGTTTCCTGCGGAAAGATAGGGAAATATTTTTGTAATTGTTGTTATAAAAAGATAGAGTTTATTGATAAGCAGATTTGTCCAGTTTGCGCAAAACCATCAATTGATGGCTTTACCCATCCAAGATGTCGCACATCATTAGGACTCGGGGGAATGTATGCTGCTTGTCATTATCAAGGACCAATTAAAGATGCTGTGCATCTTCTTAAATACAAGTTTGTCAGCGATTTGGTAGATTCATTGACAAATATTTTTATTAAATATTATCCTAGAGATCTTTACCAGATAGATCTTCTGGTACCGGTGCCGCTTCATAAAAAACGCGAAAGACAGCGTGGTTTTAACCAAAGCCTGCTTTTAGCCAAGAGATTATCACAAAAATTAGACATCCCAGTTTCCATGCTTTTAGCTAGGAAACGTCATACCACTCCACAAGTGGAATTATCCGGCAAAAACAGACGTTCCAATTTGCAAAATGCCTTTTCTTGCCTTGATGCCTCCGCTATCAAGGGGAAAATAATTGGTCTTATAGATGATGTGGCAACGACCAGAACTACGCTTTTGGAGTGCGCCAAAGTTTTGAAAAAACAAGGTGCAAAAGATGTTTTTGGATTGGTTCTAGCACACGGATAATTTTTTCTTGACAAGTATGTGTTACTAGTTTAAAATAATTGCAACAATAATGCAATTATGAAGATAAAACAAATCTTCAAAGATGTCAGGGCAAGTGGTGGTAGAATTACCAAAATAAAAAGAGAGATAATTCGGTTTCTCTTACAAAGAAATTGTTTAGTTTCCGGAGCAGATATTTTAGCAGATCTTCAAGAGAAAAAAATACGACCTGATAGATCGACTCTTTACCGCGAACTTATTTTTCTGACAAAAAATAACATTGTGAAGAAAAACATTATTAAAGGTTTTCCCTATTTTGAAATCCCCCGAGATCACCATCATCATCTTGTTTGTTTAAAATGCAGTAATATTAAAAAAATAAGTATGAGAGATCATTTGGTCGAACATGAAAAACAGATAGCCAGAGAAAACCGATTTGAAATTGTTAACCACTCGCTTGAATTTTACGGTTATTGTCGGAATTGTCAGGCTTAAGATTTTTATGAAATATATATTTTTAATCGTAGGGTGCTTATTGTTTATTATATTTTTTGCTGTCTTTGCCATAGCAAATTTAAGCCGGGAAAAGCAGATTGATGCAGATAAACTTAGTGTTGTGACGACTCTTTTTCCCCTTTATGACTTTGCCAAAAACATCGGTGGTGATAAAAGCCAAGTTGCATTGCTTTTACCTCCAGGAGTGGAAGCGCATGGTTTTGAACCTAAACCTAGCGATATAGACAAGATAAACAAGGCGGATATTTTTGTTTATACTGGCAAATTTATGGAGCCTTGGGCGCAAGATATTATTGAAGGTACTAATAAGAATGTAAAAATTGTTGATGCTAGTACGGGAATTGAGTTTCTAAAAGAAAATCATGAAGATGAAGAGGGTTATAAACATAAAGAGGCTAATATTCATGATCATAGTGGGATGGATCCTCATGTTTGGCTTGACTTTGATTATGCAAAAATTATGGTTGATAATATTACTAAAGGTTTTATAGAGAAGGATCCGGAAAACGCCAGTTTTTACCGCAAGAACGCAGAAGGTTATAAAGCCAAATTGACAAACTTGGATAATGACTACAAAACAGGGCTTGCCAACTGTCAAAGTAAAGTAATCGTTTACGGCGGGCATTATGCTTTTGGCTATTTGGTTAGGCGTTATGGTTTAATTTATCTAGCCGCCCAAGGATTTTCACCTGACAGCGAACCGACTGCTAAAGATTTGATTAATCTTGTAGATCAGATCAATCGTAATGAGGTAAAGTATATTTTCTATGAAGAATTAAAAAGTCCCAAGATTGCCGAGACTTTAGCCCGCGAAACAAAGACAAAACTGCTTCTTTTAAATGCGGCTCACAACTTAAGCAAAGAAGATTTTGGTAAAGACGTCACCTTTATTTCCATAATGAAAGAAAACCTCAATAACCTTAAGACCGGTCTTCAGTGTTACTAAAACAAACTTCAGTTGGTATACAATATAACCATGGAACCAATTGTCAGATTTAACAATGTCACAGTTTGTTATGGTCGGACTGAAGCGATAAAAGGAGTTACTTTTTCCATAGAAAAAGGTGATTTTGTTGGTCTTGCAGGACCAAATGGCGCCGGAAAAACAACTTTGGTGAAGGCCCTGCTTAATCTCTTGCCGATTTTTGAGGGAAAAATTTATCTTTTTGGAAAAGAACAAAGCAAATTTTCCGATTGGCATAAAATCGGCTATCTTCCGCAAAAGTTTTTCACCATTAATCCGCTTTTCCCCGCGTCTGTAGAAGAGGTGGTAACGCTTGGTCTTCTTTCATTAAAGAAATTCCCCAAAATGATTAATTCTGAAGATAAAAATAAAATAGCAAAAATTCTTGCCGAACTTGGAATCGCTCATTTTAAAGATAAAATACTTTTTGAGCTTTCAGGCGGACAAGAACAACGTGTGATGCTTGCCCGCGCACTTGTTTCGGAGCCTGAACTTCTCGTTTTTGATGAACCCTCGGCTGCTCTCGATCCAAACGCGAGAAAGGACTTTTTTAGTCTTGTTAAAAAATTAAATAAAGAAAAAAAAGTTACAGTGATCATGATTACCCATGATACTGGTTATATCGGCACTTATGCCAATAAACTTTTATATCTTGATCAGAAGCTTATCTATTTCGGCCGTCTTTCCGATTTTTGCCCATCTGAAAAAATAGGTCGTTATTTTGAAAAGAGCGATCAACATGTGATTTGGCATCAACATGAATAATTCAATAATAGAATTAGTAAGTTTTCTACAATATTCATTTATCCAAAAAGCTTTTGGAGCAGGATCTTTTAGATCGGTAACATGCGCTATTTTAGGTATGTTTTTAGTGCTTCGGAAAATGTCTCTTATTGGTGATGGTCTTTCACATGTAAGTTTTGGTGCGATTGCCCTAGGGTTGTTTTTCGGTCTTTATCCTTTCTATGTGGCTTTGCCTCTTGTGATGCTTAGTTCCATTTTTGTCTTGAAGATTTCAGAGAAAGCCAAAGTATACGCAGATGCCGCTATCGGGATTGTTTCTGCTGTGGGTGTTGCTGGAGGCGTAATTTTAGCAAGTCTTGCTAAAGGTTTTAATGTTGATCTTTTCAGTTATCTTTTTGGTAATATTCTGGCGATTAGTACAGAAGAAGTAGTACTGTCAGTTATTCTTTCTCTGTCGGTTTTGGGAGTCTTGTATTTTTATTACTGGGATCTTTTTTCCACTACTTTTGATGGGGAATATGCCAGGACAACTGGGATTAAGACAGATTTCATCAATACCCTCTTGACACTTCTTACAGCGGTGACGGTGGTTTTGTCGGTGAAAATCGTGGGTGTGATGTTGGTTTCCGCACTGTTGATTTTGCCAGCTGTTACCGCTTTGCAATCGGCAAAAGGATTTAAGAAAGCGATTTTTTATACAGCGATTTTTTCGCTTACCTCACTTTTGTTTGGCATCATTTTTTCATTTTTTCTTGATCTACCAACCGGCGCAACTATTGTTATGTTCAACGTCTTCTTTTTTGTCAGTAGCTTGATTTTCCGGAAACTTACTTACTATTGATGAGTAGATGGTTTTTCTATTTAAGCGCCATTTCGAGAAAATTCTTTATGAACGGCTGGCCATGGTTGTAAGAAGCCGCAATTTCCGCATGGAATTGTTCGCCATATATCATCCTCTTTGTGCTTTTTATTGCCTGAATATAGGATGAGGCAGCAATTACTTCAAATTCTTCCGCTGGTTCGACAACTGCCCAGCTGTGGATTTCAGGGGCGACAAATTCATCGCGGATGTTTTTGAAAATCGGGTCGCTCTTTAAAATTCTTGTTTTAGTCCACCGTCTTTGAGGTTTTTCGGCGGTGATGTCGGAAAAACCCATGCTCCGTGCCCTTGTGTAACCGTAAGCCATGGCTAAAAACTGGTGGCCGGCGCAGATTCCTAAAATAGGGATTTGGGAGTGTTTTATAACTTCAAATTCACCGTTGTATTCAAACATAGGAAGATTGGGGTAATCAGCATTGTTGCCTGAAAGAATAATGGCTATAGGTTTATTGGGTAATTTCTCAATCATCTCAAGCGAGACTTCATAATACGGCACTGTTATAACCTTAAGATTTAAATCCAGACTGCGTATATGATGAGCCAAGTCAGTGAAAGTGAAACCATTGTGTTCGTTACCAATAATCAGAACATATTTCCCTTTGGGCACTTTGGGGATCGACGGTTTACCTGGTGAATAGAGGATAATTTCGTTTATTTGGGCGCAATAACCGATAAAATCTCTGATAAAAAGCCGGAAAAACTTAGCTTTGACAGGTGGGAAATCAATGATATTGCGGTAGGTGTCATTATTTTTTACCTCGCTGCCGGCAACATCCTGCCATCTTTTTCCGTCATTGCTGTGCTGGATGATAAAATCTTTCAGCCAACCATCAGGATTACCGGGATTTGAGAGTATCCAAGCCCGACAAACGGTTGTTTCTTTTCCCAGGTCAAAAACCACCCATGATTCATGTTTACCAGGCGGTGGACTTTGCCAGAAAGTTATCAGGCCCGGGTCATCCCAATCAATAATATTTTTAGCGTTAAAACCTGCAGAAACTACTACATTTTTCACCGGTATTCTCACCATATTCATAAACTCATCATCGGATTTGGTGTTGACATAAAAACGCGAGATGGTCCAATGGCTTTTGCCGTAGTCAGTGATTGTCCTTGCCCGCCAAAAATAAAGCGTGTTATCAAGCAGAGCACTTTTTGCCGGTACTTTAACGTCGCTTACGAATTCCCCGTTTTCCAAAACATGGTCAAAAGTAAGAAGATTGGTGCTCTTGAAATCGCGACTGGTATCCAGCTGGATTTCGAAATGACGTTTTACCGGTCCACCTTGGGGGTTAAAGAAAGAAAGAAGCGGTGTTACCTCGGTGACAATTACATCCCAGCTGGGATTATTATTTAATCTTGGTGCAGGTATTTTATGACTGATAGTTTCTTCTTGCATAGTGATAAATAAAATTGTAATACTTAAATTATATTATTTTTGCTATATATAAATAATAGTGGAGAAAAATAAAGTCCTAGGTGTTTTCACCTTGGCAATGATTAACGTTTCCCTCATCTGTAGTCTCCGAGGTCTACCGATGATGGCGGAATACGGCCTTTCTATCATTTTCTTTCTTTTAGTAGCTTTTATCGTATTTCTTATTCCTACTGCTTTAGTTTCGGCCGAGCTGGCGACTACTTGGCCAAAAAGAGGCGGTATCTATATTTGGGTGAAGGAAGCTTTTGGTGAAAAATGGGGTTTTATTGCTATTTGCCTGCAGTGGTTGCAAAATTTGGTGTTTTACCCGACGGCTCTGGCCGCCACAGCTGGTGTTATTGCTTATCTTATAAATCCGAAGTTAATCAACAATCAGTTTTATACTTTAGCTGTCATTATTATTCTTTACTGGACGGCGATCCTTATAAACCTTCGGGGTATGAAACTTTCCGGTATGATTTCTTCTTTTGGTACGATATTGGGTATTATTTTGCCTGGGGCAATTCTTTTGGTTCTAGCGATTGCCTGGATTGTTTCCGGTCAACAGATTGCTACACCTCTTAGAGGATTGGAAAATATGATTCCTGATTTAAGCAGTCTTAAAAATATCGTATTTCTCACAGGGATGTTTCTTTTCTTTGCCGGGATTGAAGTGTCTGGAGTTCATGCATTGGAGGTTAAGGACCCCCAAAAAGATTATCCGTCGGCTATTTTTATTTCCGGCATTATCGTTTTGTTTATCTTTCTTTTCGGCTCGCTTTCCATTGCCGCAATCATTCCTGCCGACCAGATCAGTTTGACTGCCGGTATCATGGAGACCTTCAGTGTGGTTTTAAACAAATTTAATTTGGGTTGGCTTATTCCGATTATCGTTTTGCTTTGCGCTCCGGGAATGATTGTGCAAGTTAGTTCTTGGATTGCTGGTCCCAGCCGTGGTCTTTTAGTGACGGCTGAACATGGTGATCTGCCTCCCTTTTTCCAAAAAATTAATAAAAATGATATGCCCGTCCATATCATGCTTTTCCAAGGAGTGGTTGTTTCCCTCATTTCTTTTGTTTTTCTTTTTATGCCATCTGTCAGCAGTTCCTTCTGGATATTAACAGACTTAGCCGCCATCATTTACCTTACCGTTTACATTATCATGTTTTTATCCGCTCTTAAACTTCGTATCTCTCAACCAAATATACATAGGCCGTATGCCGTGCCTGGTGGAGAGATTGGGATGTGGATCATTTCCACAATTGGTATTTTGGCTTGTCTTTCAGCAATCATCTTAGGTTTTATTCCCCCGGCACAGCTACCCACAGGAAGCATTTTCTTTTATGACTTATTTTTGGGAGGAGGTACATTTGCTATTATTGGTTTTGCCTTTGTTATTTTTCATTTGCGCCGTCCATCTTGGAAGAAAAAGATTGATTTATAACCATGCATCATAAAGTAAAACTTGCGCCAAACAAATCTGGTCACTCGGAGACTTACTCGACTAAATATTTCAACAAGCCTGTCCCTAAGTATGAATTGCCTGAAGAAGAGATGCCAGCCGACGCAGCCTACCAACTTATCCATGATGAATTGAATATGGACGGTAATCCTGCACTTAATCTTGCTAGTTTTTGTACGACTTGGATGGAGCCAGAGGCAGATAAATTAATCGCCGAAAGCAATAACAAAAATTTTATTGACCATGACGAATATCCTCAGACTGAAGTGATCCATAAAAGATGCGTTAATATACTTGCCCGACTTTTTAACAATCCCGAAGAATGTGAAGCGGTTGGTACGGCTACAATCGGTTCCTCGGAGGCAATCATGCTTGGGCTCCTCGCTCATAAATGGACTTGGATCAATAAAAGGAAAGCACAAAACAAACCTTACGATAAGCCTAACATTATTTATGGCGCCGATGTTCATGTCTGCTGGGATAAGTTTGCCCGTTATTTCGATGTAGAACCAAGAATTATTCCCATGAAGCCTGATCGTTTTGTCATAAGTGTGGAAGAAGTCGAAAAACGCTTAGATGAAAATACTATTTGTGTTGGCGCTATTCTTGGAACCACTTTTACCGGTCAATATGACCCTGTCGAAAAAATAAACGATCTTTTATTGAAAGTGAAAAAGGAAAAAGGTTGGGATATTCCTATCCATGTGGATGGCGCCTCAGGAGGATTCATCGCCCCTTTTCTTTATCCGGAGATTAAATGGGATTTTCGTCTTAAACAGGTAAAGTCCATTAATGTCTCCGGGCACAAATATGGTTTGGTCTATCCGGGAGTAGGTTGGTTGGTTTTCCGAGATCAAGAAGATGTACCCAAAGATATTATTTTTACCGTTAACTATCTAGGCGGCCAGATGCCGACATATACCCTTAACTTTTCCCGCGGCAGCGCGATGATTTTAGCGCAGTATTATATGTTTCTTCGTTTGGGAAGAGCCGGTTTTACCCGGATTATGAAATATACGACTGATAATGCTAAATACCTTGCTAGGGAGCTTATTAAAACCGGTTATTTTGAATCGCTTAATCCCACCCAACTTTTGCCGATAGTCGCCATAAAGTTAAAACAAAAAAAGAATTTTACCCTTTATGATTTATCAGATAAACTTCGGGAACGCGGCTGGATCATTCCGGCTTATTCTCTCCCCCCGAATGCGGAGGAGACAGTTCTCATGAGGATAGTTGTCAGGCAAACTTTCAGTAGGGAAATGGTTGATATTCTTATCAAAGACATAATTGAAGCTTATCGGAAACTTGAAGAAGGAAAAGAATTTCCCAGGAAGCCTCAGTTTCGTCCGTCAAAAACTCACTACCGGATTTGCTGAAACAAACTTTGACAAAAATTTATTGGAGCTTACTATAAAATTGGAATAAAAGAAATAAAAGTTATAAAAGCCAAAAATCTAAAAGAAAGGAGGTAAAATGAAAAAACTGCCCTTTGGTGTAGCTCTTATTGCCACATTAGTAATTATTGAAGGTATTTTAGAAATTCTCGCTGCTTTCGGCATGTTTGGCGTAAGCACTTTGAGTTTCTTTGCTACAGCCTTTGTTCTTAGTTTTGCTTTATCAATGATGGGTATGATTTTTTTGTTAATATTTTTAATAGAATTGGCTGTAGGTGTTGGTCTTTTTAATATGGAAAAATGGGCTTGGGTATTGACTGTCGTTGTTGTCTGGGTTGATCTTATCATGGATGTTATTGCGGTTATCATTCAAGCAGTATCATTTAGTGCGTTTTTTGTAAGTGCGATTATTCCAACAGCCATCCTTTTATACATGTATCAGGGTGGTGTGCGCAGACGGTTTACTCGATAGAAGCCGACTTTTAATAATAAAATTATTTTACAAAGCCTACTAATCAAGCGGATTTTTATTAAGCTTGGGTTGTTAGCCATTGGGAAGTTTTTAGGTCTACCTTATTTTTTTTGAAGCGTACTCCTTCGGAAATAAGCATTCTTTTTTTGGCGGAAAGTCCTCCGGAAGCTGAATATCCAGTTAAACCACCATCTTTAGCAACCACACGGTGACAAGGAATAATAGGAGTTAGAGGATTAGTCTTCATAAAATAACCAACCGCTCTTGAGGCTTTTGGTTTTCCTGCTAATCTGGCAATTTGACTATAAGTAGCTACTTTTCCCCGCGGAATTTTTTTGGTGATCTCATAGACCTTTTCTCGGAAAGATATCATATTTTATAGCTTGAATTTTGCTTTGCTTTTTGTATTTAGTCCTCATATTACCAAACTGTTAAACTATGGTGTATGAAGGGCGGAGAGGGCGAGATTCGAACTCGCGATATCCTTGCGGATATACTAGTTTTCAAGACTAGCCTGATCAACCACTCCAGCACCTCTCCGGATAGTAAAAGATTATACCATTGATTTTGTAGTTATGGAAAAGAGACCAGTTTTTATTTTGACAGAAATTCGTCAAGTAGTAAAAGGTATTTAGTATTTTTATGTTATTCTGCCTAGCATGAATATGGCAGAATATGAAGAAGACGCAATTTAACAAATTTGCATAGCAAACTTGAGCGTTGCAGTGTGTATTTGAAAAAATCCGAACCGATTTCATTAACTGGCTCCACCTTTGTTGAAACTTCGGCGGACAAGTCGTTGGGTAAATTTAACCCCTTGAAGTTTAACCCGCATAATCCCGAAGCAATTTGTGCGGGGCCCGCCTAACCAGAGAGTTTACTCCGTAGTGGAGTGTAACTTCTACTACTGAGGCGGAAGCGAAAAGGACAAATTCAAGTTTTGTTCCGCTTTTAGCAGAACTCTGAGCTTTGCTCTGTTTGGCGACAAATTCTTTTTATATTTTCCTTGCTACAATCCATAAATGCGACGAAAGCTTGTTTTCTGTTAGAAACTGCTGGAATGCTTTGCCTTTGTTTTCCCATTGATCAATTAAAATATATTTTAAAAATGGGCAGGTTGAAATATCCAATGCACCACTCAGTATTTTTTTTCTTACGAGTTCAGCATCAAGTTTCCCAGGTGTTAAAACCTCAATAATTTCGAATCCACAGGATTTTAATAGGTAACTAAGCGACTCGGGATGGAAATAATTAAGGTGATCAGGTCCTCTAATATTATCCGATAAATTCTGTAAAGTAAGCAAATCAAATCCTTTGATATTTGGAGTTGTAAGGATAAATATGCCACCTTTAGAAAGTAATTTTCTACTTGCCAGTAAAAAATCTTTCGGCCAGTAGAGATGTTCAATTAATTCAAAATTAGTAATAACGTTGGCACCATTCAAATTTGCTTCTTCTACTGTGCTTTCAATAACCTCGAGTCCTTTTCTACGACACGTTGCCGCTAAATCTGGTGAAGGCTCAATGGCTATTACCTTTTTAAATACATCAAGTTTTTTAACTTCTTCTGCGAAAGTTCCAAAGCCAGCTCCAACGTCTACAATAACATCTGAAATAACATTAAATTTTTTACATAACTCAATAACTCTTTTTACTCGAGGAATAAAAATTTGCTCACGCCGTGCATTTTCAGAAGCCGGAAAAATTTTGTCATTCCAATGCTTAATACTTTTTGAGTTTGTATAATATTCTACTAACATCCATTGAGCCGGCCTTGGATTAATAAAAATACTTGAACATTTAGCGCACTCAACAAAATTAAAATTTTGCTTCGAAAATTTAAAATTATAATCCCTCGATTCACATGCTGGACAAGGTATTTCTATAAATTCACTACTATGCTTCAGTAATTGCTGAAGATCTTCGACATACAACTTCTCATTTTCAATCATTAATTTTTCTGGGCGAATATCCTCGTCCTTCATATTGTAAATACTCCTTACTTAAGTAACTTTTCTATTGAAACTCCAAGTGTTTTGGCTATTTTAGCCATAGTTTGGACACTCGGCTTATTAACGGCACCGCTTTCAATTTTCATAGGGGTAGTGTATTTAATATCCGCTTTGTTGGTTAAATTGTCTTGGGTCAAATCAAGTTTAGCCCTTATTTTCTGGATATTTTACCGATTATTTTTTCGCATGTTATAGTTTCAAATGTTTGATAGCTTTGAGTAAGATCTACAAATATTAGTTTCATATTAATATTATTAAATAAAATGAATTTAATCGATAAAAATTCAAAAAACCCGCTTCTGGTGTTTTGCTTCGCCAAACAAAGACAAAAATTCAATTTTTCCCCTAAAATCGGCTGGCGAGCCCTAGATTCGGGCGAGCCAGCCTCAACATTTTCCAACTGGCGGT